>Ga0335072_10000609_pt1 | contig 66122 bp, 58 predicted proteins | sample Lox_Sample_21_FD_206725 | JGI IMG/M metagenome (GOLD analysis project Ga0335072, IMG submission 206725) | Soil microbial communities from Loxahatchee National Wildlife Refuge, Florida, United States - Lox_Sample_2.1 | ecosystem: Environmental > Terrestrial > Soil > Wetlands | place: USA...
AATCACGCAGGCGCGGACGCTTGTGCGGAAAGGCCAGCGGCAGTGCGGCGAAGGCAGCGGCGCTCTCTTTCGAAAAAACCGCCAGCGCGAAGAGGGCCAGTGCCCCAACCGGGCGTCCCCGATAGTACAGAATGACGGCTGCCAATCCAAAGGCTGCCGCCATCAGTTCCGCCGACCCTACTACCGATGTGGTGGCATCGGTATGGATGGGGAACAGCGCGAATAAAGCTGCCGCCAAAAATGCCACGCCGGGCGGGGTTTTCACCCGAAGCAGCAGCCGATAAAGCAGCAGCACCACGGCGAGTCCCAGGGCTAGGCCCAGCGCGTGGAAGATCGCGGCGTGGGAACTGCCTCCGGCCGCCCATAGCAGCGCCCAAACGGTCTGCGCCACTGGCCGGTATAACTCGAGTCCGCGATTGTCGGGCCAGTAGCCCGATTTCCAGATGTGGGCAAGTTGAGCCAGCGAGTGGACGTGGAGAGCATTATTCTCCACCAGCACGATGCGGTCGTCGAACACGAAACCGCACGCCAGTGCGCCCAGATTGGGGAGCAGGAAAGCGGCCGCGAGCCACAGTGGAGCGTGGCGAACGGGCTCGGAATTCTCGACTGGCAGGGCTTGCGGTGCGGCAACTTGCAAATTCTGCCGACGAAGCCGGCGGGCGCGACTCATCGTTTCTCACCGAAATATATCATGGGGCATGATATCCTTCCCCTATCCAAAATCGAGCCAAACATGCAGCGAAGAACCTTCCTGAAATCGGCCGTGCTGGCCGCCGCCGCGCCCACTGCCCGGACACAGACCGCGCCCGCACCATCGTGGGGAGGACCGGTCGTCGACACGCACCTGCATCTGCGACGCGATCCCGACGCCTGCTTCACCCACATGCAGGGATGCGGAGTCAGCCATGCCGTGCTGCTGACCCCGGCCAATCTGGAAGACAGCGCCAGGAAAGAGATGAACAAGCGTCCTGGCCGGTTTGCGCGTTCGGTGTCGTACGATCCGGCCCGGCCCGACGCAGTCACCGTGATTCGCCAGGCGCTCGGCAGCGGAGCGGTCAGCATGGGCGAGATCAAGTACCACCTCGCGCTCGATTCGCCGGAAATGCGCCGCCTCTACGATATCTCCGCGGAACTGCAGGTGCCCGTAATGGTACACATCCAGACTTTTCCGCACTTCGGGGGCGAACTGCCGTACAATACCGGCTATCGCGAGTTCGACAAGATTCTGAAAGCCTGCCCGAAAACCATCTTCGTCGGCCACGCCGACTTGTTCTGGGCCAATATCAGCGCCGAGGTCCCAGCCGATCGCGGGTACCCCAGCGGTCCGGTCAAAAAGGGCGGACTGACCGACCGCTGGCTCTCGGAATACGCCAATCTCTATGCCGATATGTCGGCGAATTCCGGAAACAACGCCCTCTCGCGCGATCCCGATTTTTCCCGCGATTTCATCGCCCGCCATCGCGGAAAATTGATCTTCGGCAGCGATTGCAGTTGTACCGACGGCAATGGAGCGGGCATCTCCCAGGCCAACAACCCTGAGGCGGCGCGGTTGGAAGGCAAGTGCGTGGCGCGCGAAACCCTGAGCCTCCTCAAGAACTTGACCACACCCGAAATTTTCCGCCAAATCACCTGGGAAAACGCCAGTCGGGTATTCAAATTGAAGTTTCACTACCCGCTATCACCCGCATAGGGGTGTACCCGCGCGACCCCCGCATCAAACCATTTGTATCGGTAGCCCTATTGGGCTACTTTGGACTCATGAAGCGTCTGTGTTTGACCTGCAAAAACAAGGGATGCGTGAACTTTTGCCGGTTCCAGGAACAAAAAGGCTCGTCTCCGAAGATTGTCCAGTTGAAAGGCTAGTGTTATGCCAATCTGCGGAAATTGCCATCACAGTTCCGTTCCTCCATCCACGCCCACACCGATCCTCCAGATCCGGCACGGCTATCGAGCGCGCTGGAACGATCTGGCCTTCCAGGTGGAAAACGATAACAGCGGTTGGGCGCTGCGCGTTCTGGATTCCGCCAAGCACGAACTCTACCGAGCGCACCGCATCGGCCCCCAAGCCGCGCGAGTGGCTGCCGCGGAATACGCGATCTTTCGCGTCCTCGGGCCCGCCAGCGCGGTCCAGGCCGACTGTCTCGCCAGCGAACTGAACTGGCAACCCTACTGGTAGCCTCCATCCTGGCACCGGCTTCGGTTTTTTCGGCATAATCGAAATTCGGACCGATGTCTAACACTTGTTTCCAAATCCTGGCCGCGGCTCTCGCACTCAGCGCGAGCGCGGCTGAACTCCCTGTAATCCCCGGCGATTCCACCCGCGGCGCCAAGCTGTTCCAGACCCAACAGTGCGTTCACTGCCACGCCGTGAATGGCGCCGGGGGCAAGATTGGAATCGACCTTGGCCGCAGCGTCAGCCGCAAATACACCCCCGCGCTGCTGGCCAGCACCATGTGGAATCACGGCCCCGTGATGTGGGGCGCCATGGAAGCCGCCGGGATCGAAAAGCCCAAGCTTTCACCCGAAGACGCCGCCGACCTGTTCGCCTTCTTCTACTCCGCCCGCTTTTTCGATCAGCCCGGCGATGCCGCCCGCGGCCGCGAGACTTTCGCCGCGCGTCAATGCGGCGCCTGTCACGGAATCGAGGACTCGAAAGCCGAGGGCGCCCCGCCCGTGGTCCGTTGGGAATCGCTATCCGATCCAGTTGCGATGGTCCAGCAGATGTGGAATCACAGCTATCGCATGCACGACGCGTTCGCGCGCCGCCACATCGAATGGCAGGCGCTGACCGCGGCCGAGCTCGACGATATCCTCGCGTATCTGCGGTCGCTGCCGCAAACCAAAAAGCTCGCGGCGCATTTTTCCAACACCAGCGGCACAGGCGGCCGGCAGGTGTTCCAATCGAAGGGTTGCGTCAATTGCCACCAGGGCGCGCTGGCCCTCGAGGATCGCCTGCACAACATGACCCTCACCGATATCGCGGTGGACATGTGGAATCACGCTCCGCGCATGCTCCAGCCGCCGCCGGCGTTATCCGAGGATGAAATGCGCAGTCTTCTCAGTTATCTGTGGATGCGCCAGTTCGTCTATGGCGGCGGGAATGTCGCCGCCGGCAAGAAGGTCTTCCAGGAACGCCATTGCGCGGAATGCCACGCCGAAGGAGCCCACGGCGCGCCGCCGCTGCCCGGCCAGGCGAAGCAGTACTCCGAGGTCTCGATCATCTCCGCGCTCTGGCGCCACGGACCGCAAATGGCTCACCGCATGAAACAGGCAGGAATCGCCTGGCCCATTTTCGGCGGCCCGCAGGAAGTGGCGGATTTGATCGCGTATTTGAACTCGGTGCAGTAAAAAACGTGGGGTCTTACTTCGCTTCCGGCTTGAGCAAGGACGGCAGTTGCTCCGCCGCGTGCCCCATATCGCGCGCCAGCGTCAGCTTCGCCAGATTGTGGGCGAAGATGCTGTTGATCACATCGAGTTGCGCGCTCGAAACCGTCTGTTGCGCCTGCACCACTTCCACGGTATTGATCACCCCGGCTTCCATGCGCGCCCGCGCCATCTCCAGGGTCTCCTCCGCCACTTGCAGATTCTTGCGCGCCACTTCGATCTGCCCCGCGGCGGCTTCCAAATCCAGAAAGGCCTCGCGAATTTCCGCCTCGATCTGTCCGCGGGTATCTTCCAGTTCCGCCTGGCGTTGCGCCAGTACCGCCTGCGCTTGCGCCACGTCGGCTGAGATCTTTCCTCCCTGCCAGATGGGGATATTCAGCGTGCCGGTGACGCTGAAAGCCCCGTGCGATTCGGCCGGATTCGTGCCTATCGCTTCGTAATACCCGTTCACGGAAAGCGACGGCAGGTGTTCCGCGCGCGCCGCCGCCAAGGCTTTTCTGGCCGCCTCTACCTGCGACTCCGCAGCCTTCAGGTCCGATCGCTGCTGTTGGGCGCGAGCCAGCGCGTCGCCGACCGTGAGCACCGGCGGCGGGCTGAAAGCGAACGTGTCGGTAAGCTCGTAATCGGGATTGGGCGGAAGGCCGGTGAGACGCGCCAGGTTGATTTTCTGCTTGGCGAGATCGTTGCGCAGGGTGATGATCTGCTGCTGCTGGGTGAGCGTCTGTACCTGACTCTGGTCCACGTTCAGCCGTCCCAAGACGCCCGTCGCGTGCTGTTCCGACGATTGATGGAAGACGGCGTTGGCGGTATTGAGCTGCGCCTGCGCCGCGTCCAGCCGGGCTTGCGCGCTGAGTGTTTGCAGGTAGGCGCCGCCCACCGCCAGCGTCACCAGGTCGCGGGCATCGTCGAGGCTGTATTGGCTGGCGCGCGCAGTGGCTTTGGCGGCGCGGTAATTGTCCAGCGAGGTGAGATTCGCGATTTCCTGGCTGAGCGTGGCCTGGAGCGCGAAATAGTTGAACGGTCCGGCGATCGAAGGAATGCGAATGCCCGGGAATGGCGTGGAGATGCGCAGGCCGAGCGCTGCGAGGTCCGTCTGCTCGACCGTCTCGCTGAGACCGCCGTTGATATTCGGCAGCAGGGCGCTCCGCGCCACGCGCATCTGCGCGCTGTTCTGTCGCGCCGTGTGCGCCAGCCCGACGGAACCCAGGTTATAGGCGAGCCCGCGCTTCAGCGCATCCTCGAGCGAGAGCTTGCCGGAAAACGGCATCGCTTTGGTGCTGCCCATGCTGCCGCTGTAGGGTCCGGAAATCGAGACGCTGGGATTCAGGGTGGTGACGCTGGTGGTGGTGCCCGGAACCGGCTGCTCCGTGGAGTTGACCGACCCTCCCTGGTTGTTGCGGCCGGACGCCGGCAGCACCGTCGCGGGCGGAGGCGCAGAACCGCCGGAAGCAAATTGGGCGAATGCGCCCGGGGCGCATGCCAGCAAAGCAGATATCAGAAGGATTCCGGATGGTCTCATGAGTGTCTCTCGTTATTTCGAAATCGCAATCAACTTCCGCATAGCGGTCACCAGCTGGCGCTGATCGGCCGCCGGCAGGGCCGCCAATTGTTCAGCCTCGGCATTTTGCGCCCTGGGCAGCGCGCGCGCGAACAGATGATCGCCTACTTCGGTACGCTGCACCCATTGCACGCGCCGGTCGTGCGGGCTGCGCTGCCGGTGCAACCACCCGCGGCGCTCCATGCTGTCGAGCACCGGCACCAGCGAACTGGGATCGAGTCCGACCAGTTCGGCCACCTCGTGCTGCGAGACGTTCCCCGCTCCCGCGATTACCAGGATCCAGAACTCCCTGGCTTTCAAACCGAGCGGGTCCAACGCCGCGTCCAACAGACGGCGCGCCTCCAGCCAGATCTTCCAGTTGCAAAACCATAGACCGTGTGGCGACGGGTCGCCGTCGCCGATAGCCTTCGTTACGACGGTCCTGTTCGACGTGCGCGGCATGGCTATAAGGTCCGCCGGAAGAGCATCGTCGCGCCCGAAAGCACCACCACGGAAGTCAGCATCAGGGCAAAGATATCCGTAGTCACAGCGGTAATTCCGACATCCTTCAACAGGAGCGAGCGGAACGCGTGCACCGCATACGTAAAGGGATCGCAGTTGGACATCACCCGCAGCCACTTAGGAAAACCGGCGATGGGATAAACCGCGCCGCTGGGGAAAAAGAGCAGCGTATTCAGCACACCGAAGATGGCGCGCGGCACCAGCGGATCGCTGATCCGCGCCATGATGAAGAACATCATGCCGATGAGCGCGATCGATGTCAGGATCACCATGACCGTCAGCTCGATGACCCGGATGGGTTCGAAGAAGTCCGGGACCCGCGCCACCATCGCGCCAAAAACCAGTACCGTTTCGCCGGCCAGGACCGCCTTGATCACGCCCGACAGATTGAAGCCCAGAATCAGTTCCCACTTTGTGATCGGCGTCACCATGTAGCCTTCGTGTAAACCGCGCGACTTGTCGTCGATGAACAACATGCCGCCGCCGATCATGGCAGTGACAAAAATCGCCAGCGCCACCGAACCGGGCAGCAGGTACTTGATGTAATCGATGTAGGGATAAACTTCCACCGTGTCGAGCAGCGCTTGCTGCGGCTCGCGCGGCACCACCTGCGGCGCGTTGATCGAGGTCACCAGCGTGGACATCTGCTCCCCGATGGCGCCAGCCACCGAACGATCGGTGTTGTCGGTGATCAGTGCCAGGTGCGGCTGGTGCTGCTCCAGCAGGTCGCGCGAGTAGTGCTGCGGGATGATCAGCACGCCCCCGAGCAAGCCCTTGCGCAGATCGCTCACCGCCGTGCCTTCATCCGAATAATCGGTGGGCAGGAAGGTGCGGGCGTTGGCACCTACGGCGCGGACGCGCTCCAGCACATCCACCGATTCCGGCCCGTGATCGAGATTGACCACCCCGAGGTTTACATTCTTGATGTTGCCGCCGAATGCGTTGCCCAGAATCACCAACTGCACCAGGGGCAGCACGAGAGAAGCGAACAGCAGCGCCGGACTGCGCCGAAACTTGCGCATGTCGCGCTCGACTAGTGCCAATGCGCGTTTCATTTAATGACCTCCTCGCCCGCCCCGGCCCGCGGGAGCGGCCGTTTCCGGCATCTCCGTCAGGCCGTGGCCGGTGTAATGCAGGAATACGTCGTCGAGCGTGGTCGATTGCACCGAGAGGGCCTTCAACTCGAGCTTGTAGCGCTGCGCCAGCTCGATCAATTCCTGCGCCGATGCCGGTCCGCGGTCGCTCGACACGCGATACGTTGCCGAGCCCAGCGAACGCACCGATTTCACCGCCGGCAACTGCTCGAGATCGGCCTGACCGTTCGGCAAATCCGGCTCGAACTGCAGTTCGATGCGGCTCGCGCCAGGGACAGAGGACTTTAACGACACTGGCGTGTCCATCGCCACCACTTTGCCCTTGTCAACGATTGCCAGCCGGTCGCACAGCCGGTCCGCTTCGTCCATGTAGTGCGTCGTCAGAAACAGCGTCCGGCCTTCCTGCGCGCGCAGTTTGGTGATCATCTCCCACACCGAAATGCGCGAAACGGGATCGAGCCCGGTGGTGGGTTCGTCGAGGAACAGAATTTGCGGATTGTGCACCATGCCGCGAGCGATTTCGAGCCGCCGCCGCATGCCGCCGGAAAGCGTCGCGGCAAGCGCGTTGGCGCGATCGGCCAACCCCACCGCATCAAGCAGTTCCTCGGTACGCCGGCGCCGCTGCACCCCCGTGATTCCGAACAGCCGCGCGTGAATGCCGATATTCTCCGCGCAGGTGAGTTCCGGATCGCTGGTCATATTCTGCGGAATCACCCCGATGCTGCTGCGCACGGCGTTGGGATCGCGAATGATGTCGTGGCCGGCGACCATGGCGGTGCCGCTCGTGGGCGGTACCAGCGTGGTCAGCATGCGAATGAGCGTGCTCTTGCCCGCGCCATTCGGTCCCAGCAGGCCGAAGATCTCGCCCTTATTCACCGCGAAGCTGACGTTGTCCACCGCCAGCAGCGCGTTGAACCGCTTGCTGATGCCGCCTACATCGATGGCCACACCGTTCTGGTTTGGTGCTTCCATGGCTACTCCTTCGCGGTATTCGCCACCGGATGCGGTGGCGGCAAAGCTGGCACCGGCAGCATCACCCAGGCGGTCATGCCCAGCGGAAGCTCGCCATCGGGATTGGCGACTTTCACCCGGATTGCCACCGTCTTGATGTCACGCTTGGTACGGCTGACATCGCGTTGCGTGGCGAAATCGGCTTCCACGGCCTTGTAAATCACCGGGCCGGTCACTTCCCGGCCCGAAGGCAGCCGCACCGTGAGGTTCTGTCCCATCTTGATGAGATCGGCATATGTCTCTTCCACGTCGGCATCCACCCACGTCGAGCTCAAATCGAAAAGTGTGACGATGGGGTTCCCCGGATTTACTACTTCGCCTTGGCGAGCTGCCCGTAGGGTGACGATGCCGTTGGCGGGAGCGTAGATGCGGGTCTGGTCGAAGCGCGCGTCGGCGGCCGCGGCGTTGGCTTCGGCTTGCGCGGTGGCAGCGCGCATAGCTTCGGTGGTCCGTTCCTGCACCGAGATCTGCCGCTCCTGGTTCTGCGCATCGGCCAGGGCTGCACGGGCGGCGGCGACCGCCCGGTTCGTCGCCTCGACCCCGGCTTGCGCCGAAGCCACGGCTTTCCTGGACGCCTCGACCGCCGCTTCCGCCGCCGCTTGATTGGCTTTGGCGGACTCGAGATCGGTGCGCGCCGTTACCAGGTCCTGCGGCGGATTGATGTCCTTTTCCACCAGCGGGCGGATGCGGTTGAAATTGTCCTGCGCCTTGGCCACCGCCGCCTGAGTCTGCACCACCTGCGCCTGCGACTGCTGCAACTGCGCCTGTGCTTGCGCCGCCTGCGCCTGATTTTGCTGCAATTGCGCCTGTGTCTGCTCCACCTGTGCCGCTGCCTGCTGGACTTTCGTGGGCAGCGTGCCTTGCAGGAGCTCCGTCTGCGCCGCCGATTGGGCCGCGTTGGCGCGCGCCTGTGCGATGGCGTGCGTGGCGGCGCCGCGGTCGGCGTTCAGTTCCGCCTGATCGAGCACGGCGATCAGATCGCCGGCCTTCACCCGCTGTCCGTCTTCCACCGCCAGGTTTACGATGCGGCCGGTAATTTTGCTGGCCACCACCACTTCGTTGCCGTCCACCGTGCCCGTGAGGACCAGCGTCTGCGGGCGCGGACGCTGCTCCCACCAGATGAGGGCAACGATGGCGACAAGAAGAGTGAGGAAGATGAGTCGGCGTTTCATGGGAGAAGACCTCAATTTCGATTGTACATCAAATCATTTGGATTCCAAATTAATCTTGCGTGGAGGAATTCAGTCACGAGAGTAAAACGGGCGCCCTGCGGGAATCGTGGGTTTATCGGCGAACGCCCGTGGGAAACCGGCGAACGCCTGCTGGCGATGTGTGTTCCGTAGCTGCTAGTATCGAGGTTCAAGCCGATGGCACAACGCGCTTTCATTACCGGAATCACAGGCCAGGACGGCTCTTACCTGGCCGAACTTCTCCTTGAGAAAGGGTATGACGTCTATGGCCTGGTCCGGCGGGTCGCCCTGGAGGACCCGGAGCACCGGCTGTCCCGCCTGCTGTCCGTACTGCACCGCATCCATCTCACCGCCGGCTCCGTCGAAAGTTATGCCAGCGTTCACGAAGCCATTGCCTCCGTCAAGCCGGATGAATGCTACCACCTGGCGGCGCAAAGTTTCGTCGGCTACTCCTTCGACGACGAGTTCTCCACCCTCAACGCCAACATTAACGGAACTCATTTCGTGCTCGCGGCGCTCCGGCAGGTGGCGCCTCACTGCCGCTTCTATTTCGCCGGCACCAGCGAGATGTTCGGCCACGTTGACCAGGTGCCGCAGAATGAGCTCACCCGTTTTCGGCCCCGCTCCTCTTACGGCATCAGCAAGGTGGCTGGCTTCCACCTGACGCGCAATTACCGGGAAGCCTACGGCATGCATACCTCGAGCGGCATCCTCTTTAATCACGAGTCCCCGCGCCGCGGATTTGAGTTCGTCACGCGCAAAATCACCTCCGGAGTCGCTCGCATCCTCGCCGGCCGCGCCAAGGATCTGCCCCTCGGCAATCTCGACGCCAAGCGCGATTGGGGCCACGCCCGCGAGTATGTTCAGGCGATGTGGTTGATGCTGCAACAGCAAGTCCCCGACGATTACGTCATCGCGACCGGTGAAACCCATACCGTGGGTGAATTCGCCGAGGCGGCATTCGCCGAAGTCGGCCTCGACTATCGCACCTACGTTACCGACGACCGTCGCCTTTACCGCCCTGCCGAAGTCAATATCCTACAAGGGGATTCTTCCAAGGCCCGGCAAAAACTCGGCTGGGCCCCCACCATCAAATTTCGCTCCTTGGTGAAAGAAATGGTAACGGCCGACTGCGAAGCCATCCGCAGCGCTCAGCGGACCTAAGGAATTCTCGCGCATACGGATGTAACCCTAGTGGGGCAAAATAAGATAAAAAGAGTATTTTTTCAGAATTTTTGATACTATGAGTTTTCCAGGGGGGTGTTGTGTTTCTCATCACTCGTAGAAAACAATTCGGTCCGACCACTTTCCTCTGGGACGTGAAAGCACCCGATGTGGCACGCGCCGCACGTCCCGGTCACTTCATCATGGCCCGCATCGATGAGCATGGCGAGCGTATCCCTCTTACCGTTGCGGATTTCAACGTGGAACTCGGCACGGTCACGGTCGTGATCCAAGCCGTTGGAAAAACCACCTTTGAAATGATGACTTTACGAGAAGGTGACAGCCTCCTGGATTTCATCGGACCTCTTGGCCTGCCCAGCCACATCCGCAAGCTCGAAGGCACGGTGGTCCTCGTCGGCGGCGGATTGGGCGTCGCTCCCATTTATCCGCAATTGCGCCAATACAAGCAGCAGGGCAATCGCACCATTTCCATCGTCGGATTCCGCAATCGCGACCTGATGTTCTGGGAGGACGAATTCCGTGCCTGTAGCGATCAGCTCATCGTCACCACCGACGATGGCAGCTACGGGCGTAAGGGTTTTGTATCCCAAGCGTTGGCTGATGTCCTGGCAAGCGGGGAAGACATCCGCGAAGTGGTAGCCATCGGTCCGTTGCCGATGATGAAGGCCTGCTGCGAAACCACCCGCCCGTTCGGTGTCCCGACCGTGGTAAGCCTCAATTCCATCATGGTCGATGGCACCGGCATGTGCGGATCCTGCCGCGTCACGGTCGGCGGGAAAATGAAGTTCGCGTGCGTGGATGGCGCCGATTTCGACGGCCACCTGGTGAATTTCGACGAGCTTTCGCTCCGCCAGAAGCGCTTCCAACGCGAAGAGAAGGTAGCGCTTGACCGCTATCGGGACGAATCCACTAAACTTGCCAGCCTGAAAGCCGTCGAAGTGGACGGCGCACAGCCCCGCTCTACCTGCGAACTGCCTACTCCGGTCGCGGCGCCTCCCGGCCCGCGCCTCCCTAAGAACATCAAAAGCATTCCGCCCGAGCGCGTCCCCATGCCGCATCAGCCGGCCGAAGAGCGGCGTCACAATTTCAAGGAAGTGGCGCTCGGCCTGGACCTCGAAGGCGCGCTGCACGAAGCCGACCGTTGTCTGCGCTGCAAAAAGCCGCGCTGCATTCCGGGATGCCCAGTCGGCATCGACATCCCGGGATTTATTGCCGCCATCCAGGATCGCGATTTCAAGCGTTCCTACCAGATTTTGAAGACCACCAACGCCCTGCCGGCGGTGTGCGGCCGCGTCTGCCCGCAGGAAACCCAATGCGAAGCGACCTGCGTGGTGGGCGCCAAGCTTAAACCCGTCTCCATCGGCCGTTTGGAGCGCTTCGTGGCGGATATTGCCATGGGGCGCGGTTGGGATGAACTTCCCGAGCGGTCCTCCACGGCGCCAAAAACCGCCGCTATCATCGGTTCCGGTCCATCAGGTCTCGCCTGCGCCGGCGAATTGGCGCGAAACGGCGTAAAAGTCACCGTTTTTGAAGCCCTTCACGTCGCTGGCGGTGTTTTGAAGTATGGCATACCCGAATTCCGTCTGCCCGACATCATCATCGACGCCGAAATCGAGAATTTGAAGAAGATGGGCGTCGAAATCTGCTTGGACAGCATCATCGGCAAGCTGTTTACCATTCCCCAACTGCTCACCGATAAGGGCTTCGACACGGCATTTGTTGGCACCGGCGCCGGATCGCCGAAATTTGCCGAAATTCCCGGTGAAGCCTTCAACGGAGTCTTCAGCGCCAACGAATTCCTGACTCGCGTCAACCTGATGCGCGGCTACCGCCAGCCAATCTACGACACACCCGTCGGCATGGGTAAGCGCGTGGCCGTCGTGGGCGCGGGAAATACCGCCATGGATGCCTGCCGCGTTGCGTTGCGCATGGGCGCGGAGTCGGTGACCTGCGTTTACCGCCGCACCCGGCGCGAATCGCCCGCCCGCGTGGAGGAATTGGAACACGCCATTGAAGAGGGCGTGAATTTCATGTGGCTCACGGCACCGGTGGAAATCCTGGGCAACTCGTCCGGATGGGTCACCGGCATGCGGTGCCAAAAAATGGAATTGGGCGAGCCCGACGCCTCCGGCCGCCGCCGCCCCGTGCCGATGGCGGGATCGGAATTCGTGCTCGACGTCGACACGGTAATCTACGCCCTCGGCACCACCGCCAACCCGATCATCGCGCAGACCACCCCGGGACTGAAAACCAACCGCTGGGGATACATCGATATCGACGAAAAAACCGGAATGACCTCGTTCCCCGGCGTCTTTGCGGGAGGCGATATCGTCACCGGCGCCGCTACCGTGATTCTAGCCATGGGCGCCGGAAAGCGCGCGGCCAAAGGCATGCTGGCGTATATGGGAATTCTCCAGCCGGATGCCCCGCCGCAACTCGTAAGTGCAGGGAGCTAATGATATGCCATCCACCTGTCCCAAATGCCGCCGCGTTCTGGACCAAGACGAAATCTGTTGCGCGCAGGTGCGTTATACCTGGCGCTGCAAGAGCTGCATGAAGCTGACAAGCGGGTTCGCCGTACCGTATGGCAAATGTTTCATGTGCGGCGGCGACCTGGAAGTGCTCGAAAAGCGCGAGATGGGCGACCCCATGCGCTTCCAGGCCATCCGCGACGCCGTGCAGTTCGAGCTGAATTCCTTCCATTTCTACCGGATGGCCCGCGATCGCGCCGCCAATCCGGAGCAGCGCGCGGTTCTCGAACGCCTTTACGAGGCTGAGTTGGATCATCTCCACGAGCTCGAAGAGAAGTACCATGCCCATCTCGATCGCGAAGTGGTGGAGCTTTCTCGCAACGAGCAGGCGCTGCTTTCCAACTGGCTGTTCCGCGATATCCACATGGGCGGCGACGCCGGCGTGCGCGAGTTGTACCAGGCCGCTCTCGAAATGGAACGCCGCACGCGCGATCACTTCCGCAAACTGGCCGCGGACCTTCCCGCGGGTCTCGAGAAAGACCTCTGCGGGGAATTAGCCGCCGAAGAGGAAGAGCATGTCGCGCTGCTCGAGGGCGAACTCGAGCAAATCGGATAAGAGCCTACTCCTCCGCCTCCTGTATAGTATGGGAACCGGCTTTCCGCCGGTCAAAGGAGGTCCCGATGGGGCAATTAAAAAGTGGTATCGCGGAGCTACAAAAGCTGCTCACCGATATGGAGCCGCGGCTCAAGGTCGTAGGAGAGATTGTGGACAAGGGCGGCGATCGCGTTCAGGAGCTAGGCAAAACCGTCGATCAGGGCTATGACGTTCTGTATCTTTACTTGACCGAAAAGTACAAGAAATCGGGCAGCACGCCGGATGCCCACGCCGGCGATACCCTAAAGGCGATTGCCGATCCCAACATCATACAGAATGTCAAGGGGATCGCAACTTGGAAGAATGACCTGAAGGCGGAAATCGCCAAGATGAACAATGAGCTCAAAAAAGCCAAAGACGACCTTCTCAATAAGCTGACCAGTGCCGAAACCCAGGCTCTCACCCTCAAGAAATTGGCTGAGAAGAAGAAGGACAAGTGGTTTAAGAGCGCCAAATACAAGGAGAAAATCAAAACTTACCTGGCTTCGTTGGATATCATCCTGAAATCTCTGAAGACCGCGATGGACGATGTCAAGGGCACCACCTCGATGTTTACGGATGCCTGGGTGGAAAAGAATTTCCCGGCCAATGCGGACATGACCGTGGCACAGGTGAAGGATCGTTCCTCCATGGATCTGAATACCGCCCTGACCGTTTACGCCAAAAACAAAGCCGAAATCGACCAGCACGTGCGGAAGTGGCGCGATGAGTACAAATCCATCCCCGGCCAACTTGCGACCATGAAAAAGTGGGTGGACGAAGCAGACGCTATGGAAAAGGAAGCGGAGGAAAAGTAGCTCTTCAGCTTACGCGTTGCAGATTATGCGCCCGCCGCTGCGCCTTGATTGCTTCCGGCGTAGTTTCTCGCCGAATGTGCAATTGAAGACTCCGCGTCATCCGGTCCATCCGCATGTACCGCGCGCGGCGGCGGCGCAGGTACACGATCAGGCAGATATCGGCAGCGGCCAACAGTGCAAAAACCAGCACGTCTGCGAAGTTCATGCCTTGATCTAACCATGCCGTTAACTTCGGAAATAGGGCCATTGGTAACGTCCGGGTAATAGGACGATTCCGCCGGTAACTGTAAGACTTCTGGTACTTTTGGCGCCAATTCCGGCCGATGGGTAGCTATCCCCGGATCTCGATCGCACGGGCGAACTCTACCGCCGGATTCTCCCGAAGCTCCGCCAGCACCCGTTCCGGCACCAGCTCATCCGTGGAAACTACCGCGACTGCCTCCAGCGCTTCGCCCGCCTTCGCCGGCGCGTCGCGCCGTCCCAGCGAGAAATTCGCGATATTGATGCGGTTCCGCCCCAGTACCGTACCGACATGCCCGATCACGCCGGGCACGTCGCGGTTCTTCATGAAGGTCAGAAAGCCGGCGAGAGCCACTTCGCAATAGATGCCATCCACCTGCGTCAGCCGCGGCTTCTCCAGGTGTACCGCCCCTTCCACTGTGGTTGCTCCGCGATCGGTGGCCAGTTCCAGGCGGATCGAATCGGTATGCACCGAACGGCGCTCGCGGCTCTCTGCCACCTGCCACCCGCGCTGCTCCGCGATCTGCATGGCATTCACCAGGTTCACAGTACCCGCTGTGGACCGGCTCAGCACGCCCGCCATCGCGGCATTGCGCAGCAGGTGCGTGTCGGCGTCGGCGATTTTTCCGCAATACACCAGCCGCACGGCGTGCGGGCTTCCCACCCCGATCTGCGCGGCGAAAGTCCCCAGCCGCTCCGCCAGAGTCGCATATGGACCCAGCGCACGATATTGCTCCGGCGTCAACGCCGGCATGTTGACTGCGTTGATGGCCACACCGCTTTTCAGGTACTCTACCACCTGCTCGGCAATCCGCACGCCGACGATCTCCTGCGCCTCTTCGGTCGATCCGCCGATATGCGGCGTGGCCAGCACGGCATCCGTGGCGAACAGCCGAAAACCGGCCGGAGGAGGTTCGACGCTGAACACGTCCATCGCCGCTCCCGCCACTTTCCCCGATTCGATGGCTGCCGCGAGCGCCGCTTCATCCACCAACTCGCCGCGCGCGCAGTTCACGATGCGCACTCCCGGCTTCATGGCGGCGAACGCTTGCTGCGAAAGCATGCCTTGTGTTTCTGGAGTGGCGGCCACATGCAGCGTGATGTAATCGCTTGCCTCGTACAGTTCCACCAGGCCTAACATGTCGACGCCGAGATCTTGCGCCACTTTCGCCGTGACATAAGGATCGTGCGCCACCACTCGCATCTCGAACGCGCGCGCGCGTCTTACCACCTGCCGGCCGATGCTGCCCAGTCCCACGATCCCCAACGTCTTACCGCGCAGTTCGTTGCCCAGAAACTTCTTCTTCTCCCATTTGCCCGAACGCGTGGAAGCGCTGGCCTGCGGAATGTGGCGCGCCATGGCAAGCATTAAGGCCAGCGTGTGTTCGGCCACCGAGATGGCATTCCCGCCGGGAGTGTTCATTACCAGCACGCCGGCGGCGGTAGCAGCGTCGAGATCAACGTTATCCACACCCACGCCGGCGCGCCCGATCACCCGCAGTTTGTGCGCCCGCTCGATCACGCCGCGATCCACCTGCACCGCGCTGCGCACCAGCAGCGCGTCGCAATCCGCCAGGTGCTGGGAATATTCCTTGGGGCTGGAGATCACGATGTCCCACCCCGCCTGGGCCCGCAACAGCTCGATACCGGCCGCGGCCACAGGCTCGGCGACCAGGACCTTAGGCATGCTGCGCCTGCTCGTATGTTTCCTCGACTGCCCGGACGCCGCTGCCGTACTCCACCGGCACGCCGTTCGCCTTCAAAATAATTTCGAGCCCCGCTATCACGGCGAACAGATCGGCGAAATCGAAATATCCCAGGTGCGCGATGCGGAAAATCCGCCCCTTCATCGACCCCTGGCCGTTGGCGATGACCGCGCCAAAGCGATTGCGAAATTCCTTTACAACGACGCCCGAGTCGAGCCCCGGCGGCGCCTTCACCGCCGTCACCGAAGATCCGGGGCACGATGGCGCGAACAGCTCCAACCCCAATTTCTCCACTGCCGCCCGCGTGGCCTTGGCCAGCAACTGCGCGTTCTCGATGAGATTCCCCATTCCCAACTGCTTCACGTACCGCAGCGCCTCCACGAGCGCCAGAATCAGCGACGTCGCCGGCGTCCAGCTCGATTCGCCCGCGTCCCCGCTCTTCTTTTCTTTCTTCAGATTGAAATAAAAATGCGGTAGCGATGCCGTCTCGGTGAGCTTCCAAGCCTTCGGGCTGACTGACATGAACGCCAGCCCCGGCGGAATCATAAACGCCTTTTGCGATCCGCCAATCACCACATCCAATCCCCAGCCGTCGATATCGAGCGGCATCGTGCCGAGCCCGGTAATGGCGTCCACCACCAGAATCGCCCCCGTCTTTGCTACCGCCGCGCCCATCGCACGCACATCGTGCGCCGCGCCGGTGGATGTTTCCGACGCCTGCACAAAGACTGCCTTCGCCGCAGGCTCCGCCGCCAGCGCCGCTTCCACCTGCGCCGCCGGAACCGCGCTCCCGTAGGGGACGCTGAGAACGTTCGCGTCGAGTCCGTAGGCGTTCGCGATTTCCGCCCAGCGTTCGCCGAATTTGCCGGCTACGCAGACGATGACTTTATCGCCGTGCGAGAGAAGGTTCGACACCGTGGCATCCATGGCGCCCGTGCCCGACGCGGCGAACATCAGGACATCGTTCGCCGTGCCCATGACCTCCTTGAGATCCGCCAGACACGAGCGATAGGCTTTGCGAAAGTCCTCTGTGCGGTGGTGAATGTCGGACGCCATCATGGCGTGCAGGGCAGGCGGATAGAGAGGCGTCGGCCCAGGTGTTAGGAGGCGTTGCTTTCTGATATGCATCTGGGGATTTAGTCTTTCAGGGTAGCAGAGTCGGAACGGCGGCGGAAAAATCACAGTGTGCGGTGCGGGATCTAGAATGGCTAGAATTCTCGCACCGCTTTCCCGTGGTGTTTTACACAGCCGGCCAACGTCGAATTACATTACTGTAACAGTCCCGGAAAACTTAGGTTACAGCCATTGTCGGGCGGGCGCGGCCAGTATAGAATGCGATGGCGGCGGGGAAATCTAACCAAAGATAACAATATCTATGTTCAAGCTACTATCTCTTCTAATCGCGATCTGCGTGCTCGCGGGGGGCTTTGCCACCCCGGCCCGCGCGGATGTTATGACCATCACAGGGACGCTTCCTAACTACGATGGAAACGCGAGCTTCGGCCCGTTTCCGGCATCGATCGCCATCGGGAATTTCACTTTTGCTCCTCCGACGGGTGACACGGTAATTGGCGGAACCGTTTCCGGCACTTTTGGAAATACCGACATTCCAGGTACGACCGATACCAGTGCCCCAGCGGACCTGTTCATCGACAACGGCCTGATTGAGATCGCCGGATGCGATGATGCTCTTTCTTTCACCGCCGCCTGCGACGCCGGTCCCGGCCCCAGTCCTTTCAGTTATTCGCTCACGCCGGCTGATGTTTCGAATCTCGCCGGGGAAATCGCCTCCGGCTCCATCGACTTGTCCGCCGTACAGAACAGCGTCTTTGCTGTGAATCTGGGCGCCTTGACGCTCGACCTTACGGTCGTGCCGGAACCCGCCAGCATCGCCCTTTTCGCAAGCATGGTAGCCGGGCTCGCCCTGCTGCGGCGCTTTCGTATTCAGTAATCCCAGAATCCGCGAAAGGAACGACCCATCATGAAGAAACTTATGCTTCTCCTTCTCGGGGTGTGCGCGGCCTGTCTGGTCTGGGCAGGCGTCAGCGCCGGAACCACCTGGACCGCAGCCACCGCCGCAAACCCGGTCACGATCGCCGGCGGCCCATGGATGCTGGCGCAGGGCGGCCCCTATACGCCGGGCGGCAGCTCGGGACCTACTACCGCAGGCGGCCCGTTCGATGGCGGCACGCCCTATTGCTCCAACGGTGTGCCGGTCAGTAATTCCGCCACCACGGTAAACACCATGGCGCCCTATTATTTCCCCTTCGTCGCCGGCAGCGGACTGAACTTGCAGGGCTATTTCGATTACCGTCCGCGCAATGTGAATGAAGCCATCGTTGCCGCGGTTTCCGCCGATGGCGGCCAGTCGTGGACTTTCCAGAACCAGATCGAGAACCTCAATCAGATCTGCCCTGCCACCGATAAGAACGGCTCGGGCAATGACGACGGTGTTGGGCACCCATTTGTGATCAATTTCGCCGGCGCAGGCTTCCTCTATACGCTGGACCGGCGCAATGGCCACGTCGACTACGATGGCCTTCTCGTCCACACCCTCACACCGAAAGCCGGTTCGCCCTTAAACGGAATGCCGGTAAACACCGAGTTTGGACCGCCGGGAACGAGCGCGATTCCAACCTCGGCAATCATCACGCAATGGAACTTCGCTCTGACTGGCGGAAAGAGCAGCAGCCCCACGCCGGACATCGGCACCGGCACGGCGACCCCGCTCGGAATGACAAACTCATATGCCGGACCCACTCCGGGCTGCACCACCACCTGCGAATATACCGGCAGCACGAACAAGGACGACATCACCGGCGAAACCGGCGGCACCAATCCCAGCCTCGGCGCAATGGCCTGGCGCGTTCGCGGCGCCGGCGGCCTTTCCGGCGGCAAAACCGGCAACGGCTGGAACACCCAGGCGCCGCAATATTCGCAAGGCGCGGAATTCGCCGTCAGCACCATCGGCTACACGAATATCGTCGTCCAGTTCGACTGGTACACCACCGCGCAATCCGTCCGCAACATGCAAGTGCAATACACTACCGATGGCAGCACCTGGAATAACGCCAGCGTCAAGAATGCTCTGGGCCAGACCGTCAATGCCTATTTCACGGCTCCTGCCGGCGGCGCATTCTACCCCGGGATCACCATCAACTTCACCAGCGTCGCAAACGTAGCCAACAACCCCAATTTTGCGATCCGTATGGTCTCTGCGTACGACACCTCTTCGAACGCGCCCTCGCCTGCAACTTATACGGCCGCAACGCTCGACGACAACGGCAACCCAGTCCAGATCAACAACACTTCCGGTAACTGGCAGTTCGATGAAGTCAACTTTCTTGGCACCGCCACGAGTGGCAAGCCTCTCACGCTTCCCACCGAAACCGTCGGCCTGACCAATCCCGACGGAATCCTGGCCTACGTTCCCAACTCATACCCGTTCAAGATTCTGTACGTCGATAAGACTCTCAACGGCGACTATTCCTTCCCGTCCGCCCAGCAATGTGGTGCGACGCCGGGCGGCGCCGCGGCCAATCACGACACCGAGTACATCCATTTCGCCACCTCGACCGATTCCGTCCACTGGACCGATCAGGGCGCGGTGAGCGGCTTGAACGATCCCACCACGGTTTCGTATTCCGGGATCCGCTACATGGCGCCCAACGGATCGCTGGTGAAACTCAGCACCGGCAAATGGGGCCTGTTTTTTGGCGGCGGCAACTGCCTCGACGGCGATTCCGACGGCTTCCACGCCATCATGTACGCCGAGTCTTCCGACCTGGTGAATTGGACCCTGATCAACGGCATCAACAACCCCATCGCTTCGGTAAGCTCAGTCACGGCTACCGATCCAGTTACGAACCAGGTGGTCACGATCCCATCCAACGCCCCTGTGATCGGAAGCACCCAGGTCTGGTTCAGCGGGCGGGTCTACAATCCGAACGCCATGAAACTGAACGCCAACACGGTCAACCTTATCTTCACCGGCTATGATGCGGCGTACTCCGGAGATATCAGCGATTACCGCACCATCGGCCACGTGCAATTGACGATCGGCGGGGCGACCCTAATGTAGTTCGCTGCTCAGCAGGCCCCCAAAAGGCACCGCCCCCTCGCGGGAGCGGTGCCTTTTTCTCGTTTGTCCCCAGACACCGCGCCGGATATTCCATCTACAATAGCAGTCAATATGCCCCTCATCGACGAGATACAAAAAGACATGGTAGCGGCTATGAAGAGCAGGGAAGAGGCGCGCCTGAGCGCCCTCCGCATGATCAAAGCCGCCCTCATGAAACAAAAAGTCGATTCGCCGAAGCCCCTGGACGAAGCCGCGGAGATGCAGGTGCTCAAGCAACTCATCAAGCAGCGCATCGACGCCGCCGAGATGTTCCGCAAGGGCGGGCGCGAAGAACAGGCAGCCAAGGAAGAGGCCGAAAAAGCCATGATCGAGAGCTACCTTCCGGCCGGCGCCAGCGAAGCCGAGATCGACGCCGCCGTCGCCGCGGCCATTGCCGAAACTGGAGCCAATTCCATCAAACAAATGGGGGCGGTAATGAAAGCGGCCCAGGCGGGCCTGCAAGGAAAAACCGTTGACGGCAAGACGCTGAGTGATAAAGTGAGGTCGAGATTACAATGATTTCCTCCGAACCCGAAAAGAAATTCCGGTCGTACGTCCCGGACCAAACCAACCTGCGTGAGTTTACACTGCGGGCGATTCTGCTGGGCCTGGTGATGACCGTAATCCTGGGCGCCGCCAACCTCTACCTTGGCTTGCGCGCCGGCATGACCATCGCGGCCACTTATCCCGCGGCGGTCATCGGGATGGCGATCCTTCGCCTGATGAACGGGTCGATTCTGGAAGAGAATATGGCCCGAACCATCGGCGCGATCGGCGAGTCGGTGGCGGCCGGCGCCGTGTTCACTATTCCGGCGTTCGTGCTTTCCGGCGTCTGGCCGGCATTCGACCTGGCCAACGGATATTGGAAATCGGTGGCCCTCATGGCCGTAGGAGGCACGCTGGGAATCCTGTTCGTGACCTTGCTGCGCCGCGTGATGGTGGAAGATCCCGAGTTGCCCTTCCCCGAATCGGTAGCCGCGGCGGAGATCCATAAGGCCGGGCAGCAGGGCTCTAAGGCGGCCAAGATTCTCTTCGCCAATATGGGCCTCGGCGCTGCTGTCTATTTCCTGGGCGCCATCAATGTCTTCGCCGCCAGCCGCGATTTTGTCGTCAAGGTGGGCGAGATCGGGAAGAGCATGCTGAAACTGTCGCATGCCCCGGGCGCACCTACCGTCCAGGCCGGCGCCATGTCGACGTTCTCCGCTCCCGCCATCAGCCCTGCATATCTCGGAGTGGGGTATATTATCGGTCCGCGTTTGGGAGCCTTGAACTTCGCGGGCGGAGTCTTTGCCTGGGGCCTGCTGGTGCCGCTACTTGCCTATTTCCTCGGGCCGCAACTTGCCCCGAATGCCGCCGCCGGCGGCGGCGAAGCCGGATGGGCCGCGGTAGCGGGCGCGATCTGGTATCACATCGTGCGCCCCATCGCCGTGGGTGGCATGATGGTGGGCGCCTCGTTCACCCTGTTCCGCATGCGCAAGAACCTGGGCATTGGCATGAAGCGCGCTGTCGCCGACTTGAAAAAGTCCGCTGCGGCGCACGCTTCCACCAAGCGCACCGAACGCGATCTCAGCAGCAAGGTGGTATTCGGCGGGCTGGGAGTGGTCTTTCTCTGCATGATCGCCCTCTACCTATACTTCGCAGGCGAGATCAGCGCGGCGGTAGTCGCGGCCGTCATCATGATCGTTCTGGGATTCTTTTTCGCCGCAGTCTCCGGAAACCTGGTAGGCATGATCGGATCCTCGAACAACCCGGTTTCAGGCCTCACGCTGTGCACCCTGGTGGTTGCGGCGCTGCTGATGGTCGCGCTCGGACTGCACGGCAACGCCGGTATCGCCGCGGTCCTCGGCGTGGCCGCGGTGGTCTGCGTCTCCTCCGCCGTAGCCGGCGAAATGCTGCAGGACCTGAAGGCCGGCCACATTCTCGGCGGCACGCCGGCCAAGATGCAGATTGGCGACCTGCTCGGCATCGTCGCGTCCAGCATGGCGCTTTTCTTCCCGCTGATGTGGCTGCACCGCGCCTACACGTTCGGCACGCCGCAACTGTCGGCACCGCAAGCCGGCCTGATGGCCTCCCTGGCACAGGGCATCGTGGGCGGCAACATGGCTTGGCCGCTGGTGGTAGTCGGTATCCTGATGGGATTCGGCCTGATCCTCGTGGAGGTGCGCAGCCCGATGTTGTTCTCGGTGGGGATGTACCTGCCGCTCGAAACCACGTTCGCGATCTTTGTCGGCGGGCTTTTCCGCTGGGCCACCGATCAAATCCGCAATAAGGGCAACTACAATGACGCGCAAAAGGCCCGCATCGAAAATGCCGGCGTGCTGACGGCATCGGGGCTGATCGCGGGCGAAGCGTTATGCGGCCTGGTGGTGGCCGGTTTCCGCGCCGCCGAGAAAGCCAAGGGCCCAGGCGGCAAAATCCTGCCCGACGCGACGTGGGCCGGCACCAGCTGGCTTTCGCTGATCGTGCTCATCGGCCTGGCCGTCCTCATGATCCGGCTGCCGCTGCGTAATGCCGGCCGTCCCGACGAGCCGGCGCCCCCAACGGCGATCATGTAAGGTCAGCGCATCGCTTCGACCACTTTCTGTTGCAGTAAACCCGCGGTGAAGGGCTTGTGAATGAATGTTGTGCCGGGTTCGATCAGCCCCTGTGCGGAGACGCCGGTTTCGGTGTACCCGGACATCAGGAGAACGCGGATGCCGGGGCGAAGCGCCTGCGCCTCCCGCGCCAGTTCCAACCCGTTCATTTGCGGCATCACGATATCGCTCATCAGCAGATCAACCGCTTCCGCCTGATTGCGCAAAAACGCCAACGCCTCGGCGCCCGATGCAAAATCGAACACGCGATGCCCCTGGCGGTTCAGCATGGCGCGCGTCAGGTTGCGCACCTGCTCCTCGTCCTCCACCAGCAGGATCGCCCCCGCGGTTTGTGCCGTTACGATCTCCGTGGTTGCCGGGAGCGGTTGCGGTGTCCCATCGGCCGCGGGAATATAGATTTTGAAGACCGTGCCTTGTCCCGGCTCGCTGTAGACGAGGATTTCGCCGCCATTCTGCTTGACGATTCCATAAACGATGGACAAACCCAGGCCCGTGCCTTTACCCAATTCCTTGGTGGTAAAAAACGGCTCGAAAATCCGCGCCCGGGTAACGGCGTCCATGCCGATGCCGGTGTCGCTTACCGTCAGCAAGGCATAGGTTCCCGGCGCGGGTGTAACGTGGCTCACGGAATATTCCTCGCCTAGATGAATTTCGGCGGTTTCAATTGCCAGTTGACCGCCAGCGGGCATCGCATCGCGCGAGTTTACGGCCAGGTTCATAACGACCTGATCGATCTGTCCGGGATCGACTTCGATTTTGGGAACCGATGGCGCCAGCCTGATTTCCAGCCGGATGTCCTCTCCGATGATGCGGCGGAGCATCTTTTCGATGTTCGCCACCAGAACGTTCAGATCGACCAACCGGGGCACCGAAACCTGACGGCGGCTGAAAGCCAGCAGTTGATTGGTGAGCGCGGAGGCGCGCTCCGAAGCTTCCCGCACTTCTTCGGCGTATTCCCTTCCCACGGCGTCGCTTTTCAAATGTTCGCGCAGCATTTCGTTGTAGCCCAGAATCACGGTCAGCAGATTGTTGAAGTCGTGCGCCACCCCTCCGGCAAGCCGTCCGATCGCCTCCATCTTCTGCGACTGGATCAGTTGATTTTCCAGATCCTCGCGGCGGCGCATTTCCCGGCGCAAATCCTCGAGAGCGTTCCTGTAATCGGCCGTGCGCGCGGCAACGCGCTGCTCCAGTTCCTCGTTCATGTGCCGGACTTCTGTCTCGGCAGCGCTGCGAACCTTGATTTCGGCGGCCAGCGTAGCGTTCACCCTCGCCAACTGTGAAGGGCTGGGCAAGCTGATCAGCGTCGGCATCAGCGGAATCAACATGGCGAAGGTGGTCACCGAGGCCAGGGCGGTGATCGCCTTTACCACACCCTCCAGGCGGTACACCGGATGCCAGACCGTTACCGCCGCCAGGAGGTGCGTGGTGCCGCAGGCCAGGATGAAAACCCCGAAAGCCACGAAGATCCGATTGAAGCCGACATCCCGGCGCTTGCGCGCAAAGTGGAAGAGCAGCAACGGAATCGCGTAATACGAGACGGCGATCAGCGCGTCCGAGATCACGTGCAGCCAGAGAACCCCAGGTTCCCAAAGGAAGCACATCCCGTGCGGCATAAATGGCTGGCCGGATAAGATTTGCGATAAGAATTCCAACATTTTGACGCCTGTAATGGATGATACGAATTAGGAACGGTGCCTGTCCATGCCCCTCCCCTCCGGGGCGCGCTAAACTGAAGATTGCATTCGCACGCCCATCATCACGGTGACTCCACGCTCAGAGTGCTCCGCTGGTCGTTGGTGGTCACCTCGGCATTTGTAATTATCGAAATTCTGGCGGGCATTCGGGCCCATTCCCTGGCCCTGTTATCCGACGCCGGCCACAATTTTACGGACGCGGTGGCTCTGGGTTTGGCGTGGCTGGGTTTCTATCTTCAATCGAAGCCCGCCGATGAAAGTAAAACCTTCGGCTACCACCGCGCGGGGGTTCTTTCGGCCTTTGTCAACGCTCTTACGCTGGTAGTGCTTTCGGCCTGGATTTTGTGGGAGAGCGTGCTCCGCCTCCGTCATCCGCAATCGGTAAACGACGCGGTGATGATCGCGGTGGCGTGTCTCGGCCTGATCATGAACGGCGGAATCATGCTGGCGCTGAAGAGCGCCAGCCATGGCGATGTCAACATTCGTGGGGCGTTCATTCACATGCTCGGCGATGCGCTGGGGTCGATCGCGATTGTCGCCGGAGCGTTTGCCATCCATTACACCGGCTGGTCGCAGGTAGACCCGATCCTGTCGATCCTGATCGCGCTGCTGATCGTCTGGACCGCCTGGGATATTATCCGCGAATCGCTGAATATTCTGCTCGAAGGTCTGCCGCGCGGCATCCGGCTGAGCGACGTAACCAGCGCCATGAAGGGCACCGCAGGTGTGTTGGACGTGCACGATCTCCATATATGGAGCCTGGGATCCAGCGCCCACGCGCTGAGCTGCCATGTGCTGATTGCCGATGTTCCACCCTCCGCGAGCGATGTCATCCTACGTAGTTTGAATTCCGTTCTGGAAGAGAAATTCCACATTGCCCACACCACGGTGCAATTCGAGCACGTGAGCTGCGCGATTTCGGAGACCGGCTGCGCCATCCCGGTAAAGCTGGACGATCATGAGCATCACCACCATCACCATTAGTACCGCGACCGCGTGAAAACCTTCGGAATGGCCACTAGAGCCAACTCCCTAAGGCCACGGGACCATCGCCAAATCCAGCTTCTCCAACCTCTCGGAATTCGCAATTACCTCGATACGCGAAATCCTGCCGTCGGCGAAGCTGAAGAGCAGCGCCCGCGTCAAATGCCCGCGTGGGGCGAGGATTGCCCCGATGGAGCCATCCACCATGGCAAGCCGCGCATATATCGCTCCTTTGGCGAAGGCCATCGCCTGTCTGGCCCAGACCTCCGCGCCATGCACCTCCACCGGTCCCGGCGCACCGCCGGCGCCCAGATCGGCGTGCACTACCAACTCGGGATCGAGCACTGCCACGAGCCCGTCGAAATCGCCCGCCCGCAGCGCCTCCACGAACGCATCCACCACTTTGCGCTGACCCATCAGTTCCTCGCTCGGAATCGCGCAGCCCTGCACGCGCCGCCGCGCGCGGCTGGCCAGTTGTCTGGCCGCCTCCGCCGAGCGCCCGACGAGGGGCGCGATTTCTTCGAAGGGCATCGCAAATACATCGTGGAGCACGAATGCCAGCCGTTCGGCGGGAGCCAACCGGTCGAGCACCACCAGCAAGGCGAGCCCCACCGAGTCCGCCATTAGCGCTTCCTCCTCGGGATCGGCCGTATGTATGGCGGGCGATCGAGGCTCGGGCGTAGCGCCGGCAAGCGATTCCTCCCGCCGGCGCACGCGGGAGCGCAACATGTCCAGGCAAACGTGCGCCACCACGGTAGTCAGCCACCCGGACAGATTCCCGATGCTGCCGGCGTCCGAGCGGTTAAGCCGCAGCCAGGCCTCCTGCAAGGCGTCGTCGGCATCGCTGAGTGAGCCCAGCATACGATAGGCGACATGCCGCAGGCGCCTCCGGTGCTCCTCGAACTGCTGTGCCAGCACCTCCCGCTCGTCCATATCCCACTCCTCTTATGACTCAGACGAACGACGGGCGGCGAATGTGACCGCACGTCGCAAGTCCGATTCGCGCGGTCACAAATTCGGGCCGCCATTCGTCCCCATGGTGACAAACCAATTCCACTGTCTTTAAAAAAGGAGATCCTATGCAATCGCGAATGAAACACCCCGCCATGCTGCTGCCCGGAGCCATGGAGGCACTGATGGCGTTTGGCAAATCCACGGAAAAAAGCGGCGTTCCGCGGAAGACCCTGGAACTGGTCCACCTGCGGGCCAGCCAGGTTAACGGATGCAGCGTCTGTGTGGATATGCACTATCGCTTTTCGAAAACCTCCGGCGAGACGGAAGAGCGCCTGTTCGCCGTGGCGGCGTGGCGCGACGCGCCATATTTTACCGATGCCGAGCGCGCGGCGCTGGCCCTCACGGAGGCCGTTACGCGACTCAGCGATCGCGCCGACCCGGTCCCGGACGAAGTCTGGAACGAGGCCGCGCGCCATTACGACGAGCAGGGGTTGGCTGGCCTTCTTCTGGCGATCTCGACCATCAACGTGTGGAACCGTCTCAATGTCGCCACGCGGCAGGTGGCCGGCGAGTGGATGAAATCGGCCGAGGCCCGGGAGTGGATGAAGAAGGGGACGGAAGAGTTGACCGGCGCGCACACGTAGGCCGGCGTTCGGGGTGGGGTGTCGCGTCACCCCACCTTCAATAACTCGAGTAGCATGCCTTCATCGATGACGCGGATTCCGAGGCTTTCCGCCTTACTGAGCTTGCCGCCGGCGTCCGCGCCCGCCACCACGTAGCTGGTCTTCCTGCTCACCGCGCTACTCACTTTCCCGCCGGCGGCTTCGATTATTTCCTTCGCCTTTTCACGGCTCATGGTGGGCAGCGTCCCGGTCAGCACAAACGTGAGGCCGTTAAATGGGCCGCCCTTCGGACGCGTGGTGGAATAGGTGAATTGCAGGCCCGCATCGTGAAGGCGGTCCACCAATTCGCGATTGTGCGGTTCGTGGAAGAAGCGGTAAACACTCTCCGCTACCTTCGGCCCCACTTCCTCGGTCTTTTGCAAGTCCCCAATCGATGCCGATGCGATGGCCTCCATGCTGCCGAATTCTTCGGCCAGGAAGACGGCCGTCCGCTCGCCTACAAAACGGATTCCCAGCGCGCCCAGCACGCGCGGCAGAGGGTTCTTCTTGGAGTTCTCGATGTTGCGCAGAACGTTGGCCGCCGATTTCGGGCCCATGCGCTCCAAGGTAAGAAGCTGCTCCGCGGTCAGGGAATAAAGATCCGCCACGCTCGTGGCTAGACCTCGATCGACCAGTTGATCTACCAGCGCGTCGCCCACGCCATCGATATTCATGACGCCGCGGGAAGCGAAATGCAGGATCGACTCCTTCAACCGCGCGGGACAGTTGATGTTGATGCATCGGCTGGCTGCTTCGCCTTCCTCGCGCACCACCGCGCCGCCGCAAATCGGGCACTTGTCCGGCATTTTGAACGCAACCCGTTTGGACCCCTGCGCGCTTACGCGCACAACCTTGGGGATTACGTCGCCGCTGCGCTCGATGACCACTTCATCGCCAACCTGCAACCCCAGCCGTCCGATTTCGTCCTCATTGTGCAAGGTGGCGCGCGCCACGGTAACGCCGCCCACTTCGCGCGGATCGAGCACAGCGACCGGCGTGAGCGCTCCCGTTCGCCCTACTTGGACCTCGATCCCGCGAACCACCGTCTTCGCCTGGCGGGCGGGGTACTTGTACGCGATGGCCCATCGCGGCGCCTTCGCCGTGAATCCCAGTTGGCGCTGCTGCGGTATCGAATCGATCTTCACCACCACCCCGTCGATTTCGTACGGCAGCTCTTCGCGGCGCCCTTCCCAATGGGCGCAGAATTCCAACGCCTGGTCGATCGATTGGCACAAACGCCGGTGTGGGTTCACCTTGAACCCCAGGCGATGCATTTCCTCGAGCGAGGCCCAGTGGCTATCCAGGGCCGGGTGGCCCTCGGTCAGCAGAAAATACGTATAGTATTCCAGCCGGCGCGATGCGGTGATCTGCGGTTCGAGCACGCGAAGCGATCCGGCGGCGGCATTGCGCGGGTTGGCAAACCGCGATAGCCCTTTTTCGTCGCGATCCAGGTTAAGACGTTCGAAGGCCTTCCGGTTCATCACCACTTCGCCGCGGGCTTCCAGATCGGCCAGTTTGGTCTGGACGCTTAGCGGAACCGAGCGGATGGTGCGGGCGTTTTCCGTGACATCCTCGCCCACGCTGCCATCGCCGCGCGTCACCGCCTGCACGAAACTACCCGCCCGGTACCGCGCGGCCATGGAAAGGCCGTCCATCTTCAATTCGGTTACGTAGCAATATCCCGCGTTGCCCAGCAGTTCGCGTACCCGGGAATCGAAGGCGCGCAACTCCGCTTCGTTGAGGGCATTGTCGAGGCTCAGCATGGCCGAGCTGTGCGGTACCTTCACGAAGCCTTCGCGCGGTTTCCCGCCCACGCGCTGCGTCGGCGAATCGGGCGATGCCAGTTCCGGGTGATGTTCTTCGAGTTCCCGCAACTGGCGCATCAGGGCATCGTATTCGGCGTCGCTGATTGCGGGCTGGTCTAAGACGTAATAGAGGTGCTCGTGCCGGCGCAGTTCCTTGCGCAGTTTCTCTACTTCCACCCTGGGATCTTTCATGGAACTCTCAACTATAATTTAAACGAGGCCCGCGGAGAAAAACCATCACGCCCTATCGCAACACTGTCCTTATTTACAATCCGAGGGCTGGAAAGTTCGGACGCGCCGGAATGGCGCTGGTGGATCGCGCCGTTCAAATTCTCGAAAGAAACGGCCACGCGGTGATCGTCGCGCCCACTACCGGCCCGGGCACGGCGGGTGAAATCGCGCGCCAGCATATCGTCGGGGGCGCCGGTCTGATTGTCGCCGCTGGAGGCGATGGGACCATCAACGAAGTCGTCGAAGGGATGGTGCACTGCCCCGTGCCATTGGCGATTCTCCCCGCGGGAACGGCCAACGTTCTGGCGATGGAGATGAAACTCGGCGGGAACCTCGAACGCGTGGCCCAGCGCCTGGACGAATGCCGCCCGCAGCGCATCCCCGTCGGCCGGCTGATCTGCGACGGCGGCCGCGTGGACCGGCATTTCATGCTGATGGCCGGAATCGGGCTCGATGCCCACATTGTTTACAACGTGAACGCCGGGGTGAAGGCTCGGATCGGAAAACTGGCCTATTGGCTGGCCGGTTGGAGCCTGCTGGGCAAGCGGCTGGGGCAGTTCACTGTGGAAGCCGGCGGCAAGCGTCACCCATGCTCGTTCGCGCTGGTGAGCAAGGTGCGCAATTATGGCGGCGATTTCGAAATCGCCCGCAGCGTCACGCTCCTCGATGACGAGTTCGAACTGGTGCTGCTCGCCGGGCGCAGCACATTGCGATACGTGAAATATTTCGCCGGGATGCTGCTGAATAATCTGGCCTCGATGAAAGGCGCCACGGTTCTGCGGGCCGGCCGCATCAGCGTTTCCTGCCCCACCGATGCGCGTATTTTCGTGCAGATCGATGGCGAATTCGCCGGACACCTACCTGCCGAAATTCGCATCGTTCCGGATGCGTTGACGCTCCTCATTCCGCCGGCATACAGCCGGATGGCCAGCCCCGCGGCGGTAGCGTAAGGCTGCCTCCTGGCTGCCGGGCAGGATTGCCCGCCCTGCGATTTGTGCTCTGGAACCGGAATCTACGGCTTGAACCGCAGCGTGATCCGGTTCTCCTTGTCCCCGTAGCGGATTTCCAGATTCTTCAGCTTTTGCTTTTCCATCGGGAAGTAGAGAAGGCCGCCAACCGGCTTGTCGGTTTTCTGTTCTACCAGAATCTTCTCTTCGAGCGTCTTTTCGAGCGGGTTTTCTTTTTGGCCGGCCGGATTCTGCACCTTCACCTGATTAGTGACCGGATTGCTGCCGCCCCCGCCGATGCCCCCTCCCATGCCGCCAAGCATGATACCGCCCTTGCTCTCTTTGCCGTCCTGCGTCACGATCAGCGCTTCGCGTCCGGCGATCTGGCTGGGAGCGTACGGAGTCGCCTTGGCGCCATTTTCGTCGGTGTGGAGGACGAAGTCGTCGCGGTCGATGTTGAGAGTTTTTCCGTATTTGGGCTCTATTTTCACGTCAGCAACAATGTAATGGCCCCCCAGGTCGTCGCCCAGCAGTTCTTTGACGTCGGCCGGGGTGGTGTAGAGCGTGACGGAGAGGATCATATCCTCGTTTTCCCCGCGGCTGGAGCCCGTGGTTTGTTTGGCCGGCGCGCCGAGGAGCAAGGCCGGAAGAAGGGCGAAGACAAACAGACGAAAACCCATGGAAAAGAGCCTCTGGAGCGATTATACCGTTCGGTTGCTACAATGAGCTTTTCACCCCACCCAGGAGTTAATACCCGACATGGACGAGAAGGAGCGCGCGCGCGCATTAGAAAACGCCCTGAGCCAGATTGAGAAACAGTTTGGCAAGGGTTCGATCCTCCGATTAGGGTCGAAAGACTCGATTGTGCCGGTTTCCGTCATCTCGACCGGCTCGATCTCCCTGGACGCCGCTCTCGGAGTTGGTGGTCTCCCGCGCGGACGAGTGATCGAGATTTTTGGCCCCGAGTCGTCGGGTAAAACCACCATTGCCCTGCAAGTGATCGCCGAAGCGCAGAAAAAAGGCGGAATCGCCGCTTTTATCGACGTGGAACATGCGCTCGATCCGGTTTACGCCAGGAAACTCGGTGTGGACATCGATAACCTCCTGGTCTCCCAGCCCGATTATGGCGAGCAGGCACTCGAAATAACCAACACCCTGACCACTTCGGGCCAAATCGACGTGCTGGTGGTCGATTCGGTTGCCGCGCTCGTCCCCAAGGCCGAGTTGGAAGGCGAAATGGGCGACAGTCACATGGGCGTGCAGGCGCGGCTCATGTCGCAGGCGTTGCGCAAACTCACCGGTGTGGTATCGCGATCGCGGACGTGCCTGATCTTCATTAACCAGATTCGCGAAAAAATCGGCGTCATGTTCGGCAACCCGGAGACCACCACCGGCGGGCGCGCCTTGAAATTCTATGCGTCCGTGCGTATGGACATCCGCCGCATCGCTGCCATTAAGGATGCCGAGACGGTGATCGGCAATCGCACCAAAGTAAAAGTGGTAAAGAACAAAGTGGCGTCGCCGTTTCGCGAAGCCGAGTTCGACATCATTTACGGCGAGGGCATTTCTCGCGAGGGAGACCTGATCGACCTCGGCGTGGCGCAAAATGTCGTCGAGAAGAGCGGATCGTGGTTCAGCTATAAGGGCGAACGCATCGGCCAGGGCCGCGAGAATGCCCGCCAGTTCTTGAAGGACAACGGAGATATTCGCCAGGGTCTGGATACGGAACTGCGCAAGGCGCTGGGATTGGTGAAGACGGAACCGGCGCCGCCGGCCGAATCGCCGGTGCCGGTGGCTGCCGGTAAGGCGGCGGCGACCAGGAAATAGGCCTGCCGGGCCAGAAGCCGTCACCAACGGATGACCGAGGAGCAGCGGCAGCGCGCCATTCGTCTTCGTCTCGCGCGGTCCAACCAGCAGAGCCGCGATTTCATGCCCACGGGGTTCACGGCGCTCGATTCCGCGCTCGGGGGCGGACTGCCGCGGTCCTCGATTGTCGAGATTTTCGGCTCCTCGTCGAGCGGCAAGACCACGCTCGCGCTTCAAATCGTGGCGCGCGCCCAGCAGAATGCTGCAACCGCCGCATGGATCGACGCCGAGCACGCCTTCGACGCGCCGTATGCCGCCAGCCTCGGCGTTCTTGTCGCCAAAATGCCTTTGGCGCGTCCGGAATCGGCTGAGCAGGCGTTCGAAATTGCCGCCAGGCTGCTCGCTTCGGCGGCGGTGGATCTGCTGATAGTGGATTCGGCGGCGGCGCTGGTGCCGCGGCTCGAATTGCAATCCGCCATCGGAGCGGGCAGCGAAGGTTTGCACAGCCGCGTGCTGGCTTCCGGACTGCGGAAACTCGCGCGGATCGTGCCGGCGAGCGGCGCGGTGGCCGTTTTTCTGAACCAGACGCGTTTCCGCGCGAGCGAACAGGAGTCCAGCGCCGGAGGGCCGCCGCTCAAGCTCTACGGATCCCTCCGCCTGGCGCTCGAGTCCTCAACCGGCGACTACGTGCCGTTTCGCGTATTGAAAAACAAGCTCGCGGGAGCCTTCCGCGAGGGCCGGATCCGCCGCGCGCGAAGCGGGGAATTCGTGGAAAGCCCGTAAAACCGGGTTTTCTACCACTCCATCCGTAAAAAAACACCAAAAAACGGCTGTTTTTCGCCTATTTTCCCTTTACATCGCATATGCCTTCTCGTATGATTGATATCGTTCGGACCCGTTCAAAACGTAACGACCGGAAAATGTTTTGGCTGTACGATTGGGAGAATTAAAGGAGATTTATGGCAACACAGAGAATGACCCAGACGCAGTTGGTTAGAGCGCTGGCGGAGCATGGCGAAGTCAACAACAAAGTAGCCCGCAAGATTCTCGATGGCCTGGCTTCCACCGCCATCGCCGAAGTGAAGAAGAACGGCGTATTCGTTCTTCCTGGGATCGGCCGGCTCGTACGCGTAGATCGTAAGGCTCGCACCGGACGCAACCCCGCGACCGGCGAGAGCATCAAGATCCCGGCTAAGAAGGTCGTAAAATTCCGCGTGGCGAAAGCCGCGAAGGACGCGATCGTTCCGCCTAAAAAGAAGTAGTTTCGGAAGCAGCCCGAAAAGACGAAGCCCCGCGCGATCCACCTGGATCGGCGGGGCTTTCTGTTAATCAGATCAATCTCTGAAGCCGAGCTGGAACCGCCCTAGTTGCGGGCTGTTCACGAAGCCTGTTGCTGCTTCTTCTCGTCGTTCGGTTTCTCGTCCTCGTTCAAGGCTTTCTTGAAATTCCGGATCCCTTCGCCCAGACCCTTCCCAAGATCTCCTACCTTTTTGCCTCCGAATAAAACCAGCGCCAGCAGAAAGATGAAGAGCAGCTCGGGTCCGCCCAGGCCGAAAACTCCGGCAGCTTGAATGCCAGCGGGTTCCATACGGCCTCCTTACAAAGCCATTGTAGCGGATTGTGAGCCTTCTCGCTTTAGCGCCTCGAACCGCTCACCGAAATACCGCCCGCCGCAAATTCACCAAATCCTGCCGCATCCCGTAAGAGTACGGCGCCAGGAAGACATTTACGGCGAACCAGATTGTACTGATCGAGAGCAGCGCGCGCGTCACCTTGTTCTTGCCGAAGATCAAACGGATCACAATCGCAATTAAGAACGGCGTCACCGCAGTCACCACCCTGGCATACGGAGTCAGGCGATCGAAAATGGCCCCCAGAAACATCCAGAAAAGTGTATCTCGCGTATGCTTCCGCTGGTCAAGCTATCAACGGATATCATCGCAAGATTTGCCGAAGTAAGGGTCTCGATGCGGGATAATGAACAGAAAGCGCGTCATGGATTTTGCCCAGGAACTTAAGTCCCGTATCGATATCGTATCCGTGATCGGCGAACGCGTGCGCCTGCGCAAAAACGGCCCCAACAGCTACAAGGGATTGTGCCCGTTCCATACCGAGAAGACGCCCTCGTTCAATGTGTTGCCGCTGAAGCAGTTTTATTATTGCTTCGGATGCCACGCCGGCGGCGACGTGTTCAAGTTCGTCATGGAAATCGAGGGAGTCACCTTTCCCGAGGCCCTCAAGGAACTGGCCGAGCGCCATGGCATCCCTATTCCCAAGCGTGCGCAGTACGCCGATGACGAGTCGCGTTTGCGCGAGGCGATCTTCCAGATGCACGAACTGGCCGCCGAGACTTTCCGCTCCAATCTCCACAGCCCTGCGGGGGAAACGGCGCGCGCCTATCTGGTTCGCCGCGGCTTGAAACCCGAGACTATCGAACAATTCGGCCTGGGATACTCGGACCGCTCCGGCCGCACGCTAGTGCGCCTTCTCGAACAGCGCAATTTCACCACCTCGCAAATAGGCCAGTCGGGCCTGGCGGGAAAACGTGACGACAGCAGTTTCTACGATTATTTCCGCGGCCGTTTGATGTTTCCCATCCACAACGAAATGGGCAAGGTGATCGGCTTTGGCGGCCGCGGTCTCAGCGACGAAGACAAACCCAAGTATCTGAACTCACCCGAAACTCCTATCTATAAAAAAGGCAAAGTAATCTACAATCTGCATCGCGCCAAAGAGGCCATCCGTAAAGAGGACCGCGCCATTTTGGTGGAAGGCTACATGGACGTGATCGGCGTTTCGGCGGCCGGTTTTCGCGGCGTGGTGGCAAGCTGCGGGACCGCCCTCACGCCGGACCAGGTCCGCGCCGTAAAGCGTCACACCGACAAAATGCTGGTGAATTTCGATCCCGACGCGGCCGGCGAAAAAGCTGCCGAGGCCAAGCTCCCCATCCTGCTCGAGGAAGGATTGCAGGTGCGCATCGTGGAACTGGATGGCGGGCTCGATCCCGACGAGTATTGCAAAGACCGCGGCGCCGACGCCTACCGCGCGCGCCTCGATGGCGCCAAGGGGTATTTCCACTGGCTGGCGGATCGCGCCCGGGCGCAATATGACCTGCGCACCACCGAAGGCCAGGTCGCCGTGCTGAAATACCTCGTGCCGGCGGTGCAGCGCATTCCCGACAAGCTCGAGCGCATGCAGATTGCCATCGAAGTGGCGGGCTACGTCGGCGTAGATCAGGCCAATCAGGGGATGGTGTTGGACGCATTCAAGAAATCCGTTGCCGATCGCAACGACCGCCCTATGCAGCAGCCCGTGGAATCGCTCCGCCCCGGTGAGAAGGGCCTGCTGAATGTCTTGCTCAGCGATCTGGATGGCCGCGAAGAATTGTTGGAGCAACTCCCGGGAATCGAAATTCTCGATCGCCTGCCCTCCCGCCGGATTTTTCAGGCCATTCTCGCCGCTCATGCGGCGGGCGTACCAATCACCTTCGACGCCCTGAACAGCCGACTGGAAGAGCAGGATCAGCGGCTCCTCGCCTCCACCGTGGTGACAGCCGAAAGCGAAGGCCAGGAAGTCACGCTGGAATACGGAATCCAGTGTTTGAACGGTTTACGGCGGTCCGATCATCAGCAGCGCGTGCAGGATTTCAAGAGGCGAGTCAAGGAGGCGGAACGAGCCGGCAATCTCGCCGAAGCGCTTCGTTGTGCGCAGCAACTCCAGGAACTGGAGCGGCGTCCCGGAGGTATCGGTTAGGGGACTTATTAATACGGCGGCGCGCCGTGGTGTACAATGATCTGGATTCTTCTCCCACGGGGGATACGGGGCTTCAGTGGCGCTTGAAGACAAATACGACGGGCTGCAAAAGCTCGTGCAACTGGGCAAAGAAAAAGGCTACGTCCTCTACGACGAAGTAAGTGAAGTTCTGCCCGGAGATTTGCCTGGCGGCGCCGAGCTCGAGGATGTCCTTGCCGGCCTCGATACCGCCGGCATCGAAATCCTCGAAGAGCCCAAGGACTTCGACAAAAAGATCGATGAGGCCGAGGAGCTGCTGGACCTCGATCTGCCCGCCGGACTTGGGGAAAAAGTAAACGACCCGGTGCGGATGTATCTCCGCGAGATGGGCACCGTTCCCCTGCTCACCCGTGAAGGCGAAGTGGAAATCGCGCGCCGCATCGAACGCGGGCAGCGCACCGTCCTGAAATCTCTTTCCCGGGCTCCACTGGTCATTCAGGAAGTCATCTCCATGGGAGATGAGATGGCGCGGGACCTCATTTCCGCCCGCGACGTCATCCAGATTGCCGACCCGGTCCTGACTGACGAGTTGGTGGAAGAGAAGCGGCTGGAATTTGCGCGGGCCGTCGAGGAAATCTCACGCCAGTACCGAAAAATTTTACAGTGCCGCCAGAAGCTTCAGGCCATTCCACGCCAGATGAAGCCCAAGCAGCACCGCCGCCAGCTTTGGGAACTCGGACGGCTCATCGTCCGCTCCTCGCACCTGGTGCGTGCGGTCAAATTTCAAAGTCCTGTGGTCCGCCACCTGATCGACCGCCTGCGTGCGTCCGTCGAGGAACTGAAACCGCTGGAACGCGAGGTTACCCGCCTTCAGAAAGCGCTGGAAACCTGGACCGGCGGGCGCGGAGACGGCATCAAGGAAATCCGCAAAGAGCAGAAGACGCAGGGACAGAAGCTCCAGCAGCGGGAGGAGGAATTCGGAGCATCCGCCGCCGAATTACGGCGCACGCTCGAAATTATCACTCAGGCTCATCAGGAAGCCGAGGCGGCCAAGCGCGAACTGATCGAAGCCAATCTTCGGCTGGTAGTTAGCATCGCCAAGCGTTATACCAATCGCGGGCTCCAGTTCCTCGACTTGATTCAAGAGGGAAACATCGGCCTGATGAAGGCCGTGGATAAATTCGAATACCGCCGGGGTTATAAGTTCTCTACTTATGCCACCTGGTGGGTCCGGCAGGCCATCACACGCGCCATCGCCGACCAGGCGCGCACCATCCGCATTCCGGTCCACATGATCGAGACGATTAATAAGTTGATCCGGACCTCCCGGCAAATGGTGCAGGAGTTGGGGCGTGAGCCCACCAACGAGGAACTCGCCAAGCGGCTTCAGTTGCCGGTCTCCAAAGTGCGCAAGGTGCTTCGCGTGGCGCAGGAGCCCATTTCCCTGGAAACCCCCATCGGGGAAGAGGAAGAATCGCATCTGGGAGATTTCATCGTCGATCAGAACGGCATTTCGCCCTCCGACGCGGTGATCAATCTGAATCTCCGCGAACAGACCGCGCAGGTGCTCAAAACCCTGACGCCGCGCGAAGAAAAGATCATCAAGATGCGCTTCGGTCTGGAGGATGGAAGCGAACACACCCTTGAGGAGGTCGGCCAGAACTTCGCCGTAACCCGCGAGCGGATCCGGCAGATCGAGGCTAAGGCATTGCGCAAGCTACGCCATCCGAGCCGTAGTCATCGCCTGCGCGCCTTCCTCGAAAACGGCACGCGCGGGTAATGAACCCGCGCCGGATGGCGTTCCGCTAGTGCTTTCTATTTAGATTACGGCTTACCAGCGCGGCTCGCGGCGTCCGCCGGGACCACGTCCCCCGCCGCCGCCACCCGGCCGTCCGCCGCGTCCGCCGAAACCACCCCCGCCGCCGGCCCGTGGCCCGCCGCCAAAACCGCGATCCGGCTTAGGACGAGCTTCGTTCACGTTTAGCGCGCGGCCGTCCATCTGGTAGCCATTGAGAGCGGAAATCGCCTGATCCGCTTCCGTTTCGTTTTCCATTTCGACAAACGCGAACCCGCGCGAGCGGCCGGTGTCGCGATCCGTCATGATGCGTGCGCTGTTCACTTGCCCATAGCGCTCGAACAAGCTGCGCACGGCTTCTTCCGTGGCGTTGAAGTCGAGGTTGCCCACAAAGATGTTTTTCACTTAATCCTCCTGACAATTTGAAAGCGGACTCATCGGTGATGAAACGCAAGCGGGACGACGGTGCCGTCGCTCAAGAGACGATCTGCCAGATTCGTGGAAGCTATCAAACGCGCTCCAACTATAGCACGGGCGCTTCTCCGGCGGCAAACGGTATGAACCTTAATATGTGCGCATGGGCGCCACAGTTTGCAGGTGAGCGTGTGTGGTTCGATACGTTAGTTCGCGGATCAACTTAGTTTACAAGTTACTGTGCGCCGTCCCGGCTTTCAGTTGGTCCGCTGAAGCCGCCAGGCGGACCGTTCGCGTGGGAAAAGGAATTTCGATCCCTTCCTGGCGGAAACGCCGCAAGATGCGCTTTTTCAGCTCATTGCGAACCGCGAATTGGCTGGCGAACTCGGTCACCGTGAAACCGACCGTAAATCCCAAGGACGATTCGCCCAACCCGGGGTCGAACGACACGCTCGGAGCCGGATCGGCTAGCATCCCGGGAATATCCTCAGTCGACGACCGAGCGATTTCGAGTAGAATTCGCTCCACTTTATCCGGATCGCTCGTATAGCTGACGCCCACCTGGAACGAGGTCGACATGCTTTTCTCCGGCAGACAGTAATTTGTAACAATAGCCTGTGCCAATTTCCCATTGGGGACAATGATCATATTGGCTGAAAGCGAACGGATACTGGTGCTGCGCCATCCGATATCCGCCACATAACCTTCCTCGCCGCTGTTGAGTTTGACATAATCCCCCAGCCGGATCTGCCGCGCGACGGCTACATAGAAGCCGGCGAAAAGGTTCGATAGCGTATCCTGCAATGCCAGGGCGACGGCCAAACCGCCGATGCCCAACGCGGTCAGGATTGTCTTGATGGAGTAATTGTAATGGTCCAGCACCACCACGATGCCCAGAATCAGCACCCCGATCTGTGCCAGGTTTTGACTGAGGGTGGTGACCGGAAGCGCGCCCGGCACCTGGTCTCCAAAATTGCGCACCAGATTGCCCGCCAGCCGCATTCCCATCATGGTGACCGAAACCATCCATAGGAAGAAGAGGAGTTCCACGCCGCTGTCGGCGAAGCGCGCCGGCAGACTCGACGACTGAATCGCAAGATGCGCCGCCAGGATCACCGCCCAGATGAGCATCGGACCGGCCAGCACGTCGATCAGAACCGCGCCGCCGCGGCTCCCGCTGCGCCGGACCCATCCGCGTAAAGCCTTCAAAATCAACCAGCGGACCACCCACCCAAGGGCCATCACGAGCACAAAGGTAACCACCGGCCAAATCAGTTCCGCCGGGTTCTCGGCGATCAGCCGCTTGAGATTGCGCATTTTTTGCCTCCCTCAGATTCTAAATCCTTTGCACACCCCGGCCCGATTCCGCGTCACTCCATTATGCGGCCACGAGTGTATCTCGTAGGGTTTTTGCTGGCGGCTTGCGCGTTGGCGCAGGACACCGAACCCTCCGCCTGGGATCTGTATGAGCAAGGCCGCGCCGCCGAAAAGGCAGGCCACATGGCGCAAGCCTATCTCTACTACGCCGAAGCGGCCGCCAAGGATCCGCACAACAAGACGTATTGGGAACGCACCCAGGCGGTGCAGACACGAGCCGCCCTGGAAGCCAAACCGCGGCCCATACCCAACCCGGCCGATCTCGACAAGGAAATCGCCGAGGAACCCGAATTCCATTTCGACAAGCCGACCCCCGAGGACCTCGCCGCCGCCAACCAACCGCTGCCGCCGATGGAACTCGACGCCGACAAGGGCGTTCGCGACCTCGATTTTTCGGGTGATTTCAAGAAATTGTTTCAAAGTGTGGCGCGCGCTTATGGCTTGGAGTGCGTCTACGACTCCGATTACCAGGCCGGCACGCCATCCCGCTTCCGTCTCAAGGGAGTGGATTACCGCGACGCACTCCATGGACTCGAAGCTACTACCGGCTCCTTTATCGTGCCCATTACCCCCAAGATCTTCCTGGTAGCCAAAGACACCACCCAGAAGCGCACCGAAATCGAGCCCACGGTCACCATGGCCGTGCACTTTCCCGATATTTATTCGTCCCAGGAAATGGAGCAGATGGTCCGCGCCGTGCAACAGGCCATGGCAATCGAAAAGCTGGGAGTCGATACCTCCGCCTATACCGTGGTGATGCGCGACCGTATCTCCAAGGTGGTGTATGCACGGGCTCTCTTTCAGGAACTGATGCATGCTCGCGCGCAGGTGCTGCTCGACCTCCGGTTCATTGAAGTCTCGCGCGACACTTCCGTCACCTACGGAATCAATTTCCCCAACATCTTTTCGCTCAGCACGCTCACGAACCTTGTCAGTAGCGCCCTTCCCTCGCCAACCTCGATACCGCTGGGGATGAACTGGGCACAACTGGCCGTCAGTATCAGTCTCGCCGGCCCCGCGCTCGTGGCCCAATTGTCGAAATCGGACGCGAACCTGCTGCTGGCATCGCAGATTCGCGCCAACAGCGGCCAAAAAGCCACGCTTCACATCGGCGAGAAATATCCCATCCTGACCGGCGGATATGGCGGGTACGGCACGTCCACAAACGGGCTCGCCGGCACTTCCGGCCTGTCCATCGCGCCGTCGTTCTCGTTCCAGGATCTCGGGCTGACATTGACCACCACCCCCGTCGTGCATGATACCGACAACATCACACTCGATGTGGAAGCGCAATATCAGGTCCTCACCGGGCAGTCCATCAATGGCCTGCCGGTCATTTCGAGCCGGGCGCTGAAGAACAGCACCGAATTGAAATTCGGCGAATGGTCGATCATTGCCGGGTTGCTGAGCACGAACGAGGCGCGCACGCTCTCCGGCCTGGCGGGACTCAATCGCATTCCTTTCCTGGGCCCGCTCACCAACACCCACCAAAGCGACGACGAGCGCGATCAAGTGATCATCCTGATGCGCCCGACGCTGCTGTCCGCCCCGCCTTCCGAATCGCCGCGCGCGTTCTATACAGGATCGGAAAACCGTCCGCTCACGCCGCTCTAAGCCGTCGTCAGACGATTACCGGTCCGCGGCCGCGAGAGAGCCGTGCCTTTTACGGAAAGCTTGTTATCGTAGAGGCGATGTCTCGCATGCTGGCCGAAATCCGGCAACAACCTCGCGCACTCGAACACACCCTTGCCGCAGCCGCGCCCGCCGTCGCCGCGCTTCGGCGAACCCTGGAGAAGCGGAGGCCGCGCCTGATCGTGCTCGCGGCCCGCGGCACGTCCGACAATGCCGCCTTGTTCGGCCGCTATCTGATCGAAATCACCACCGGGATTCCCGTCTCCCTCGCCGCCCCCTCGATCACCACTTTGTACCGTGCCCAACTCGACTACCGCGACACCCTTGTCGTTGCTCTTTCGCAATCCGGCGAATCGACCGATACCAACCTCGTGCTGGAACAGGCGCGCAAACGCGGCGCCCTGACCCTGGGCATCACCAACGAGCGCGCCAGCACCCTGGCGAAGTTGGCCGACCACGCCTTTCTGGTGCGCGCCGGCGCCGAAAGGAGCGTCGCCGCCACCAAAACCTACACTGGCCAGTTGCTGCTGCTCTATCTGCTGGCCTCGATCCTGGGAGGTAGCGTCCGGACCGGCGATCTTGCCAGCCTGCCGGCCGCCGTCGAAGCGGCGCTGCGGTTGGAACCGCAAATCGCGGCGCTTTCCGAGCGCTATCGTTTCATGCGCCAGACTGTCGTCGTCGGCCGCGGCCTGAACTACGCCAATGCTTTCGAGTTCTCCCTGAAGCTAATGGAGACTTGTTACGTGGTGGCCGAGCGTTTCTCCTCCGCCGACCTTCTCCACGGCCCCATCGCGCTCGTGGAGAGAGGATTCCCGGTGTTTGCGTTCGCCCCGGCGGACGCCACGTGGGTCTCGATCCGCGAAGCGCTCGGGAAACTGGCCAAAGTCGGCGCGGAAATCGTTGCCATTACCGACTCCGGCAATCGCCAGGTAGAGCGATGCGTTACCCGGGTGATTCGCCTGCCGCGAAAACTCAAAGAAGCGCTCACGCCCATCCCGTACATCGTGCCGGCACAGCTTTTCGCGGCCTACCTGGCGGTCGACAAGGGGCTAGACCCCGACCGGCCGCGCACGTTGCACAAGGTCACGGCAAATTTGTAAGTTCTCGCGTTCTAAAACCGCAGCGCCACCTCGAACTGTAGTGACCGCGCCGGCAATTGGGCCGTGATGCCGGCGAGCGGCGCTCCGAACCCCGCGCCGGCCGCCGCGCCGTTTCCATACGTGCCGCTGTAGCCCACGAAATTCGCGTGATTGAAGACATTGAACGCTTCGGCCCGCAGATCCAGATTGAAACGCTCCGTCCCGAATGCCCGCTCGAGCGCCGGATCGATCGAATAGATCGGCCTGCCGTGTCCCGCATTGCGTCCCACCACGACGCCGTCGATCACGGGACGGTCGGTCGTGGCGCCGGTGTCGCCGCTGTTCGTCGTTCCCGTGGTGTAGTTAAACGGCAACCCCGAAGCCAGCGTGGCCACGCCGCTGAAATGAATCTTCAGCGGCAGGATATACAGGCCGCTCAGCACGAAGCGATTGCGCTGATCGTAAATGGCATTGCCGTTCTCAATGTGGCCGGTGAAATTCGGATCGTTCGGATTCTGGCTGGTGGTATCGGGATCGACATTGTCGATCGCGTGCGACCACGTATAACTTACCAGCATGGACAGCTTGCGGCTAAAGGTGTGCCGCAGGTTCACGTCGAGCGCGTCGTAATAGAGGTAGCCGTCATTGACGTCGCTCTGGATCACCGAATACGGAGGTTGCGGGTTGGTTGCGGTGGATGGATTGCAAACTTGGTTGTTCTGGGCATACCACCAGATCCAATAGGGACGCGTGCAGTTGGCCGCCTGCGGAGTGCGCTGCTGGTTTTGTTGCGTGCGTAGGAACGGCGACGGAGGATCGACATCCAAGGGACGATTGATCTTCAGCGTATGCGTGCCGACATAATCGACGGCCAGCACCCAGTTCGGCTTCAGCCGGCGCTCCACGCCCATGGTCCACTGCTCGGAGTACGGATTCCAAAGACCGTTCTGATACCCCACAAGCGTGCTGGTGGGAAAGAACTGGTTGTAATAAGAAGCGTCGCCGGGGCGGATGTATAAGCTGCGCAGGGGCACCGCACCGCCTGCCGGAAACACTGGCAGCGGCACGGCCGAAACGCTGCTGGGAAATCCGATCTGGCCGGGCGCGGCGGTGAATGTGAAAACGCCGGTCGGACCGGTGAGGGCATAATTCGCCTCGCTGTTATCCACGATCTGCGAATAGTAAATGCCAAAGCCGCCGCGGATGACCGTCTTTCCATCGTGATCCACGTTGTAGGCGAACCCCACGCGCGGTGCGAAATCCTTGCGCGAGTTGGTGAACGTCTGCAATTCGTAGCGGAGCCCCAGGTTGATGGTCAGATCCTGCCGCACGTGGAAATCGTCCTGCACGAAGCCGGCGAACAGCGTATCCGTCACCGTATAAGCCGCGTTGCCGTAACTCTGGGAATATGTTTTCACGTTGGCGATGTTGCCCAAATAGGCAGAACTTTCGCAGATCGAGAGCGCCAGCGTGCACGTGTTATAGGTCAGCACGCCCAGGTAGCTCGGTCCGCCGAATTCCTTGCTGTTGCCGCCATTGTGCGCCACGATCGCTTGCGCCCCAAAGCGGATCTGGTGCCGTCCGATCACCGCCGATACCGTGTCGTTGGCTTCGTATTGACGGTTCAGCAGCAGAGCCGATTGCGAGGTTCCGGACGTGAAGGTCCCACCCGTGGAAATCGGCACCGAGAACTGCGTGCCGTAGATGACCGGGCTGAACTGCGTGATCGGGTCGGCCAGTTGGAATTGCAAGCGGACATTGTTCACGAATCGCGGCGACAGCACCGCCGTTTCGCCGATTTCCGGCGCGTAGGTGCGCTTATGAAAAACGCGCGCCACGCTGGGCAGGCTGTTGCCGCCCACGATGCCGTTGGGATTGGTGTCGAAGAAGGCGTCCAGATCGCCGCGGAAGAAGATATTGTTCTTTTCGTCGATCTGGTGGTCGAGGCGGAAAAATCCCAACCAGCCGTGGTAGACGCCCACGTAAACCCCGGGCTCGATCGGAGAAATCACCGGCGAACCCTTATCTTCCCGGCTGAACTCGCCCGCGATGAAGAAATGTGTCGTCCCGCCCTTCCCGAGCGGGCCACCGAGGTCCAGGTCCGATTGCCCCAGGGTGTCGCTCAGCAGCGTGTTGCCCGCGGCATTCGACGACTTCTGCGTGAATCCCGAAAGCGCCGCGGCGGTATCCGCCGGCCGCCAGGTTTCGATGGCCGCGCCGTGCAACTGGCTGCCGCCCGTCTTGCTGACAATGTTGATGACGCTGCCGGTGCTGCCGCCGTATTCGGCCGAAAACGCGTTGGTGAGCACGTCCATCTCCTGGACTGCTTCGCGCGGAAGAGTAGGAATCAGAGTTTGCCGCCCCCAGGCGTCGATCGCGTTGGCGCCGTCCACTTCGAACCACGCCTGCCGCCGGCCCGCTCCATTGCTTGTAAACAGCGTCTGGTTCATGAAGACATCGCCCTGATTGATGGCCGGCCGGTTGGCGGCTTCGAGCATCGGGAGATTGGTAATTTTGTTGCCCAGAAGAGGGGTGGCGTCCATCTGCGGCACGTCCAGCACCGCGCCCAACTGCGGTTCGTCGGTCCGAACCTCTCCCGCCACGCCAGTCACCGTTATTTCGCTCTGCTTGCCGGCGACGTTGAGTTGCAATTCGAGGTCGGCGGACGTGTCGCCCGTGAGCGTCACCTTTTCGAGAGTGGCGTCGGTGAAACCCGATTTTGAGGCAACAATGGTGTAAGCGCCGCCAATCGGCAGCCCCGCCAGCGAAAACTCGCCCGCGGAACTGCTCTCGGCGGTTCGCTTCAATCCGGTTTGCGAATTCGTGGCAGTGATGGTGACGCCGCCCACTCCCGCGCGGCTTTGATCGATCACGCGGCCGTGGACGGTAGCGGTATCGGGAGTTTGCGCGCACAAAATCGTGGCGGCAAAAAGAAAAACTAATGCCCTCTGCATAGACCCTCTTTTAGGAATTCATTCAGGCTAGCAATTCAAGGCGGGTACTACCACGGATCGTAGATGCCGCGGGTAAAGAGGCGCGCCCGGTTTGGAAAAAGCAATAGCCTGAACCGGACGAAGTAGGGCGGACAACGGCGGCGGCAGCCCGGATTAGATTGCCTGCCCCAAATACGAGGGACCTACTGAATCAGCAACTCCAGCCATTCATGCGCCGATTGCAGCGTGGCGGGTTGCGCCATCAAGGCAGCCATCGCGCCGGTGAGCAGCAGTCCCGCGCTGGCCGTCAGAATCGGCTCGCGATGTCTTCCCTGTACGCCGCGCTCCACCGGGTGCAGAAGTCGATCCACGCGTTCGGAAAGATCCGCGCCATCGGCCATCAGCGACGTGGCGAGCGCCGGAGCGGGCGCCACCGACCCGAGCCGCGCCACGCGCACCAGCGCCGCGGCCAGCGACAATGAGCGGCGCGTGTTGCCGGCGCTGGCGCGATCGTCCGCCGCCCATTCCGCCATCTTTGCCCACGCGCGTTCCAGTTTCCGCAGCCCGAAACGGAGAGGCACGATATCCGGCGCCAGCAGCACCAACAGGCGCTTGAGATTATCGTAGGAAACTCCGTGCGCGCGCTCGTGCCGGACTACTGCCGCCAGTTCCTCGGCCGAAAGCGCGTCCACAACCCCGGTCGAGATCACGATCCGCCGGCGGAACAAACCCGTGAGCATGACGCACGGCGCGCTCCCGGCGATCACCCAACCCGCGACGCGCTCGCCGGGCAGCCGCATTTCGTGGCTCCTTTCGCGGCATTGCCGGGCGTGTCGCACCGACCGCACCACCGCTTGCGAGGCGCGCCCAATCGACCACCCCCAAATCGAGAGACTTAGGATCGCGGCCACCAGGCATGCCAGTCCCATTTCCTCCGGCGCACCCTTCGGCTCGAGGTACAGATAACTCGGCGTGCACAACCCTACCACTACGAACAGCGCGAAAGCCGGTGCGAGCAACCGCAGCGCCAGCAATAGCCGGGCGCCGTTCGCGGGCGCCATCCGGACGGCGAAGCGCACGGCAATTGGGGTGAGCAGTGAAACCGCCAGCCCCAGCGCCGCGTGCACCAGGAAGAATGCGGCCAGGCACAGACATACCAGCCGTGCCAGGTAGGGAAGCATCATCCTTTCCTCCGTTCGCCCAGTTCCTTGCGTTTCACGCGGATCTTGCGCTCCAGTTCATCCAGTAGCGCCGCGTCTTTTTGTCCCACCGCGTCCACCAGGCACGAGATCAACAGTTCGCCCGCTGCCTGGGGCCCGTTCAGGAAACCTGCCACGAATTCGCCCGCACGCTTCTGCTCCCATTCGCGGCGCGTGTGCCGAGTGGAATAAAGAAACGCGCGCTCAGATTTGTGCCGGCTGAGCAGTCCCTTCTTATATAAGCGGTCGAGGGTGGTCATCACGGTGGTGTATGCCAGCGGACGGTCCAAACTCTCTACCACGTCATGGACGTTACTCTCGCCGCGCTCCCAGAGAATCTCCATCACCGCAATTTCCAGCGGACCCAATCCCGGCGGATTACGATGGTTCGTGACTGCCCGATTCCGAAAAAGACCCATCATGCTCGCCAGTTATAGTATCAAACGCCGGTCGCCTTCGCGCCGTGTGACATGCTCGCGATCCAGGTATTCGAGCAGCGGGATGGCGTACTTTCGCGAAATGCCTGTCCACTCCTTGAATTCGCCGACGCTAAAATGCTGCCCTTTTCGCGGCAGCAGAATCTGGCGCAGGCGGTCGATGGCGCTGGCGTGGAAAACCAGATCCTGATTGATGCGCAACAGCCGTTTCTGGCGCACCAGGCCTTCCAGCAGCGTGCGCGCGCGCTTCATTTCCATGCCCGATGCCGCCAGAACCTCCGCCGTCGGCGGCACCGCCAGCCCCGCCGCCTCGAATTTGCTCTCGATAGCCGCGCGCGCTTGCTCCTCATCCTCCTGCAACACCACGGAGTGGCCGCGCAACCGGACCGTCTCGCCTTCCACCACGATCTCCGCGGAGCCCTCCAGCAACGCATCCAACACCTCCGCCGGCACGCGCGGCATGACGCGGGCGCGCAGATCCTGCCGGGCGATTCCCGTGGCCAACGGATTATCCCGATGAAATGTACGGACAGCATCGGCCAGTTTGCCGCGCGCCGCCTGGAACCATTCCGGATCCACCCACCACGACCCGCCTATGTTTTTCAGCGACGCGCTTGCCGCCGCCCCAGCGACCGTCCCTTCCATCCAACCCGTTCGCGCCACCAACTCATCGACCCCGGCGCCGAACTCCGCCTCCCGCACCAGCAGCGCGATGCGCCCCGGCTCATCGCATTTCTCCAGCATCGTGAGCCGCTGAGCGGCGCCTGCCGGGCGGAGATTCGACGGCAGATCGAGCACCACCCCTCCGCCGATGGTGATCACCGGCGAGAACATGCGGACGATGAAGCGATCCCCGGGCAGCAGCAGCGCCGGATCCTTGAGCACCAGCCGCACATGCGCCGAGTTTCCCGGCTGAAGCGCTGCCGTGCCTTCAAGCAGCCGTACTTCCGCCCCGATTTCCGCCGTTCCCGCATGAAAGTGGACCGGAGCACGATGCTTGAGCGGCTTGGCCGACGGCAGCAACTGCAAGCGGCAATCCACATGTCTAGTCGCGCGAAACTTCCCGGGCTCGGATAACACGTCGCCCCGCACCAGTTCGGCTGGCTCGATATCCGCGAGGTTGACAGCGGTGCGCTCGCCCGCCACGGCGCGGCCGGCGTGCTCGCCATGCACCTGCACTCCGCGCACCCGTAGCGTCCGTCCCTGCGGGTACACCTGCACCATTTGTTCCCTGGTCACCGATCCTGAAATCAGCGTGCCCGTCGCTACCGTTCCGAAGCCTTTCACCGAAAAAACACGATCGATCGGCAGGCGAAAATGACCGGAAGAGTTTTTTGCCGCCGCCGCGCCAGCCGCACTCGCCAGTTCCCGGCGCAGATTGTCGAGCCCCGCTCCGGTAACCGAACTGACCGGTACGATAGGCGCACCCTCGAGGAACGAGGCCTCGACCATCTCCTCCACCTCCAGTCGCACGAGCCCCAGAATGTCGCCATCGACCAGATCGGCCTTGGTGAGCGCAATTACTCCCTTTGAGATGCCCAACAGGCGGCAGATATCGAAGTGTTCGCGAGTCTGCGGCTTGATGGATTCGTCGGCAGCGATCACGAAGAGCACCAGATCGATACCGGCCACGCCCGCCAGCATGTTCTTCACAAAGCGTTCGTGCCCGGGAACGTCGACGAATCCCAACCGTACATCCGGTGTGAGTTGCACGTGAGCGAATCCCAGGTCGATGGTAATGCCGCGGCGCTTTTCCTCCTCCAGTCGGTCCGCATCGATCCCGGTCAGCGCCTTCACCAGGGCGGTCTTTCCATGGTCGATATGCCCGGCAGTGCCCACAATTATGTGTTTCATCGCACGTTTCAGTGTAATAAAGTAGAGTAAAGTGCTTGTCGTAACGTTGCTGGTCCTCGTGGCCGGCGCCCTGGTATACCAGGTGCTATCAGTCGTCGCCGCGATTCGTTATCGCCGCGTCCGCCCTTCGGGATTGGGCGTAACGCCTCCTATCAGTATCCTCAAGCCTCTTGCCGGCGCGGAAGAAGGCTTGGAGGAAAACCTGCGATCGTTCTTCGAGCAGCGCTATCCTGCCTTTGAGATCCTTTTCGCCGTAAGGAACGCCGCCGACCCAGCCGTCGAAATCGTGGAACGGCTGCAGGCGCGTTATTCGTCGGTGCCCTCACGCCTGATCGTGACGGGCGAACCTCCTTATGCCAACGCCAAAGTCTATAGCCTGAACCTCATGCTGGAAGCCGCCAGTCACGACTTGGTGGTGATGGCCGACAGCGACATCCGCGTCGAGGCCGGTATGCTTGCCGCGCTCGCCGCCGAGTTTGCCGACGGCAAGGTTGGAATGGCTACCTGTCCCTATCGTGTTGTGCCCGGCCCCAGTTTCTGGTCAACCCTCGAGGCGATCGGTCTGAACACGGAATTCCTCTCGGGAGTGCTCGTCGCTCGCATGCTCGACGGCATGAAATTCGCGCTTGGCCCGACCATCGTCGCGCGCCGCGAAACTCTCCGGCAGATCGGCGGGTTCGATGCCGTGAAAGATTACCTGGCGGAGGATTTCGTGCTCGGCAGCCTGGCGGCAAAGCACGGATTTCGGGTGATTCTTTCGTCGTATATAATCGATCACCACATGGGCGCGCAGCCCTTCGGCGCCAATATGCTGCACCGGCTCCGTTGGGCCCGCAGTTGCCGCCGCTCGCGGCCCTGGGGATACGCCGGCCAGATCTTCACCCATCCGCTGCCCATCGCGTTGCTGCTGTGCGCGATTTCGCCGGTATGGTGGCCCCTGCTGTCGGTTGCCATAGGGCTTCGCGCCGCCGCGGTCTGGGCGACCGCCGGCCATGTCCTCCGCGATCCGCTCACTCGCCGCAGGTGGTGGCTGGTGCCCTTGCAGGATGCCATTACCCTGTTGGTCTGGTGCGCCGGCTTCTTCGGAAATACCGTCCTCTGGCGCGGCAGGCGCTATTGGCTCCTCCCCGATGGAAGATTTGAGTTGGTGCAGTAGCTCAGATGGGGCGTGACGCCCGGGCTCGACATCGCCAATATCGGGAACTGTGGAGCCTAAGCATGAGATTCTAATCTTTGCTGCGCTTCACCGCCTTAATCACGACCCGGTATTTATTTTCGGCGTTCAGATTGATCAACGCCACGAAGGTCCGCTCCTGGTACGTGCCGATGGTGCCCGATTGCGATACGCTCTCCACGTCCCATCCTTCGGGCAGCAGCACGGTATTCCGCAATCCATGCAGCGTCCGGTCGAACGTCAACACCCCATTGTTCGCGTCGTAATTCGCATCCCGGAGCGTGCCCGCGATTCTGAGATGCGCGCTTTGCTTGTCGTCTACAATCGGTACTTCCAGCTTCGCAGCCATCGACTTGCCGTCTTTCCCGACCGTCAACGCCTTCGCGGTATCGAGGTCGATTACTTTCAAATCGGCGAGCGGGAGATATTCCAACGAATCCAACCGCGCCTTATCCCCCTTGCGGTAGTCGCTGTAGGTCTCTTCCACCCGCATGCTGTGTGTTTCCGGGGCGCCCAGATCGTATAGCGTCTTGATATCGTCGAAAAACATATCGGTGTACGGGAGCGGCTGAAACTGCGCCGTTGTGGGCCGCGCGCGAATTGTCACCGGGTTGCTCTGCCCGCTGGGGTTGGCGAACGCGATCTTCAAACGCCCGTCCGCCAGCGTGGTCAACTGCGCCGCGACATCCGAGGAAACCAACCCGAATCCTTTCGGGAGGATCACCCCCAACCGGTATCCCGCCAGGCTGCGCACCCAGACGATATCCTGCCCGTCCAGCATATAGGTACGCGGATCCTTGTATGTCTTGTAAATCAGCACCCTCCCGATGCCGCCTTCGGGAACCGGAATCGGAAGCGTGGCGTGGATGGCGTGGTTCTCGGGATCGTTCCCCAACTGCCGATACGTGAACTGGAGTGGCTTTCCGGTACGCGGGTCGTAAACCTCGATGCCCGACCCTTCGCTGCCGCCGCGCGTCGCGTTGACCAGTTCCGTGGCGCCTGCCCGCGGCTGTTCCGGGAGATAGCGAATACGGAACTGCTCCGAGCCAGGCTCCAGAATCGAGTACTCGGTATACGCATCCTGCGTAAACAGGCGCGTGAGGCGCGGCGCCGCCCGCAGCGACCCATCCGGGTTGGTCGATTGGGCGTTTCCGCACAATGGGACCATAAGAACGGCGACGCCGAAGACGCTGCGAAACATCATACGGTTAGCTCCTTCGAGTCAGTATCTCGCATCACAATGGGTCCATCTATAACAATGGAGTCGTGAGGAGGTAAAAATGCGACACTTCCGGATGTTGGCGGTGCTGGGCGGTTCACTATTGCTGGCAAGCGCGGGCCTGATGAGGGCGCAACCGGCCCCGCCGCCTTTGCCCCCGCCGGACCAGGCGCTCACACCACAACAGTTGGAGGATCTGGTGGCGCCTATCGCCCTCTATCCTGATCCCCTGCTCACCCAGATTCTGGTTGCCTCCACGTATCCGTTGGAGGTGGTGGAGGCATTTCAGTGGCTACAGCACAATCCCGGGCTCACCGGCGCCGCGCTCACCTCCGCTGCTCAACAGCAGAACTGGGACGCCAGCGTGCAAGCGCTGGTTGTCTTCCCCGACGTTGTCAAGCGCCTGAATGACGACGTCACTTGGACCACGAACCTCGGCAACGCATTCCTCGCCCAGCAAGCGGAGGTCATGGATGCTGTCCAGCGCTTGCGCCAGAAAGCCCAGCAGGCAGGAAAACTGAATTCCACCCCGCAGGAAACCGTTAGCAGCGTCCCACAGTCCGATGGGCCCCCGGCCATCGAAATTCAACCGGCCGATCCCGACGTGATCTATGTGCCGGCCTACAACCCCGCATGGTTCTGGGGACCGGCGCTTTACTATCCCTACCCCGGCTGGTATTGGCCCCCGGAGTTCGGCGTCGGCATCTGGTTCGGCTGGGGACCCGCCATCCACATGGGCTTCTTCTTCGGCGGCGGTTGGGGCGGTTGGGGCGGTTGGGGCTGGCATCCCGGTTGGGGCGGCCGCACCATCATCGTGAACAACACCTTCATTCACCGTTACAATTTCAACTCCGCCCACCTGGCGCAGTTGCACGGCAACTCGGTGTGGCAGCACGACCCGGCCCACCGCGCCGGCGTACCGTATGCGCGACCGGAATTGGCCAACCGCTATCAGTCGTCCGTGCGCACCAATCTGCGGCCTACTGCGACTCAAATGGCGCGCCAGTCGCCTTCGCAAGCCAACGAGCGCATGGGCAATCGCAATATCCCCAAGAGCAATTCGCGCGGCGGATTGTTCGGCGGCATCAGCAATGGCCGGGCCGCCAGGATCAATAGCGATCACGGTTTCTCGAGCCTCGGCGCGGCCCGCACTGGCGGGGGCGGTTTCCATCCCTCGGGCGGCGGTGGTAGAAGGAGGTAACAGGCGCGAATGAGAACCCCAACTTTACTAACCGTTTGGTTCGCGGGAGTGCTCGCGGCCCTGAGTCTTCCCGCGCAGACGCCGGCGGCGCAGCCCACTTTCGCAACCCCCGAAGAGGCGATCCAAGCCATCGGCAGTGCCGCCGAGAACAACGATTCTGCCGCCATGCTGAAACTGCTCGGCCCAGCCGCCAAAGACCTGGTAGCACCCGCTTCCGACGCCGGTGCGCGCGAAGATCGCGCCAATTTCGCCCGCATGCTGCACGAGAAACTGCAAGTCGATCGCGACTCCACCAATCCTAACCGCGTGACATTCACGGTGGGCAAGGATGACTGGCCGTTCCCGGTGCCGCTGGTTCGCAACAAGGCCGGCAAATGGCATTTCGATACCGCGCAGGGCAAGATGGAAGTGCTCGCCCGCCACATCGGGCGTAACGAACTGAACGCCATCGAGGTGTGCCGCGGATACGTGGAAGCGCAGATGGAATACGCCAATGTCGATCGCGATGCCGACGGCAACCTGGAGTACGCGCAAAAAATCGTCAGTTCGCGGGGCAGGCAGGATGGGCTCTATTGGGAGGGCCAGCCCGGAAGCCTGGTGCCCAAGTCGTTCGCCCTCGCGGCGGAGGCAGCCGCCACTGCTGGCGGGAAACGCCAGCCGTATCACGGCTACTACTACCGGATTTTGAAGGCGCAAGGCCCCGACGCCGAGGGCGGCGCGGTCAGCTACGTAGTGAAGGGCGAAATGATCGGCGGATTCGCGCTGGTCGCATGGCCCGCCGAGTACGGCGCCTCCGGCGTGAAGACTTTCATCGTCAATCACAAGGGCATCGTCTACGAGAAGGATCTCGGTCCCTCAACCGGCGCCCTGGCCCGCCAGATGACGCAGTTCAATCCCGATAAGACCTGGCACGCCGTCGAAAAGGAATAGCCGGCAGTGTCAGTTCTCGCGCGGGATCTTCTCCGCGTGCTCGACAACCAGAACCGGGACGGCTCCGCGCTCCTTCGGTTCGAGCTTGAGACCTAGCTGCTCCTGGACCGCTTCGGCGAGACCGGGTCCAGTCTCAGCATCGGCGGGCAGCATCGCGGGGTTCTGCACCCAATAGAGGATGAAATCATACTTGCCCGTGAGGCCCGTCGCGTCTATCACCGGGCGCCGCAGGTAAGCCGAAAGGAAAGCCGCGGTCTCTTCCATCGTTTCGCCATGAGCTCGCCGCACCGCCCTGCCGCGCTCCACCGCGAGGGCCGGCTCCCCGCCCGGCGTCAACTTGGGGTATCCCTCGGGTTTCCCGTCGGCGCCCTCGAATTTTGGGCCGCCCTTACCGGTCACGAGTTCATAGACCGGCATTTCCTTCGTCTCCCAATGGACCTTCAGGTCCAGGCGCTCGGCCAGGAGGTTCTGCAGCATTCGGCGGAACTGCGCTTCCGTAGCGCCCGGCGTCACTTTAGCGATTAGGTTGTAGCGCTCGATACCCATCCACTCGGGTGGCGAAAACTGGTATGGCTTGAGATCGTAAGCCCGCGAGATGAGGCGCGCCAGCGAGACGTATTGGGCGGTGAAGCCTTCCGGATCGCCGCTGCCCGGGCCGCCCCACCAACCCACCTTAACGCCCGTGTCCTGTCCGCTACGTTCGGCGGCGGCCAGGCGCTCCATCCCGCCGGGTTCCACGCGCTTGAGCGAGGCGGCTTCAAAATTCGCGGGCTGCGCACCGAGAACAGCCGCGGCCAGCACAACCAGAACGGACCTTCGCATCGCCGTAGCTGCTACTTGATCACCTCCGGCGGGAACTCCACGCTGCCCCGACCACGCTCGGGAAGGCCGCTTGGGCGGATGTTGCCGCGCAGCGTGGCGTCGCCGATTCTCAGAAACATGGACATCTCATCGCTCCGCAACTGCACCTTCGCCAAGTCCGGATCGGCGGGCACGAGCACGAGGTTCCCCGACGCTTCGAGGAGTCCGTCCTTGACGCGTACCTGGTCGGCGGTGAGGCCGATCGGCTGTTGCGTAATCATCACGCCTTTGCCATAGCGCACCACCGTGTGGTCCGCGCGTGCTGGAAGCGTCACGCGGACGTGGCCGCGCATTTTGAGCTCGCCGGTTTCGCGGTCGAGGGTGGCGGAATCGGCCCGCAGAACGAGGCCGGCCATTTTTGCTTCCGCGAGGCCCGGTTTGTCGGATATCAGGTCCGCGCGATCGGTCTGGCAGAAGGCCGGAACGAGAAATACCGGCAGCAGGAAAAGTGATAGCGGTCGCACTGGTCCCTCCTTGACGATTATAGGCGCTTGGCCGTAGCCTTGCCCGATACTGTGCGATAGTCGATTCCCGCAGAGAGCAGGCTGGTCATTCCAGCACCAATTTGAGTTCGACGCCGTGAGTCCTTGCCGCGGCGAACTCGATACCCGCGCGGAGCGCAGCAAGATGCCACGGCCTCGGCATGCCAAACCCGAGCGCATGCCGGACGGGACTTTTTCGACGCCGATGAACGCCCTTGTCGTAGCATGCCGTCCGCGCGAGAAGCGGGTATGACAGCTCTGCTGTCGGCGTTCATGGGCCGCTACTGCAGCGGTGCCGTCTGCTCCGGCCCGTGCTGGAGTTGCCTGACGCTCCGGTCGACCGATTCCAGCGGCGCAATCTCCAGCCCGAGCGGCGCGGTCTTCAGATCGGCAAACTTGCGTGCGCTTACCATCACGCGGCCTTCGAGCGAACCCACCGCGCTATTATAGGCGTCCACCGCCCGCTCGAGATTCTTGCCGACTTTGTTGAAATGCTCGCCCATATCGGAAAGGCGTTTGAAAAGCTCCTTGCCGAGGGCGCTGATTTCGGCGGCATTCTGCGCCAGATTTTCCTGCCGCCAGCCATAAGCCACGGCGCGCAAAAGGGCGATCAGCGTCGTGGGAGTGGCCAGGATAATGTTCTGCTCCACGCCCGCCTCGATGAGTGATGGATCGGTTTCCAGCGCGGCGCTGAAGAAGCATTCGCCGGGTAAAAACAGGACGGCGAACTCCGGCGCGTGATCGAACTGATCCCAATAGGATTTGCGCCCGAGACCGGTCAGGTGATTGCGCACCTGACGGGCGTGATCGGCCAGGCGCGCCTTGCGGGAAGCTTCGTCGGGCGCTTCGATGGCCTGCAGATAGGCGTCGAGCGGCGTTTTGGCGTCCACCACGATGGTCTTGCCAGCCGGCAGGCGGACCAGCAGATCGGGGCGCAGGCGGCCGTCATCGGTGCCAATGGTGGCCTGGGTGACGAAGTCGCAATGGCTCAACATGCCGGCCATCTCCACCACTCGCTTCAATTGGATCTCGCCCCAGCGCCCGCGCGCGCTGGGGGTGCGTAGCGCGGTTACCAGCTTGCCGGTTTCGGTGCGGAGCTGAGTCTGGGTTTCGAGCAATCCGCGCACCTGCTCGTGAAGCGAGGCATAGGCTCCGGCGCGCGATTTCTCGAGTTCCTGGATTTTGCCGTCCACCTTGTCGAGCGAAGCGCGCACCGGCATCACCAGATCGGCGATGGCTTGCTGGCGCCGGTCGAGGTCGCTGTGGGCGGACTGCTGGGTTTGCGCCAGGGCGGATTTTGCCAGGTCCATGAAGGCGCGATTGTTCTCCGCCAGCGCTTCCGCGGAGAGCGCGCGGAATGCCGTCTCGGTGTCGCGGCGGCGGCCGCGAAGCACCAGCCAAGCCAGGGCAAAGCCGGCGATAAAACAGAAAACCGGCAAAATGTTCTGCATCCCCTTTATGGTGGCACAATCGCCGCCCGGCGGCACCGAATCCCCGGCATACGCACTCTCCGGTAGCCCGAATACCTACTTTCCATTACAAACGAAGTGCCCCGCCGCGCATCTATTCTATTGGATCGACAATTCGGCGGATGCCGCCGGAAATTGTTGACGCAAATCGTAAAAGGAGCAAATCCAAATGGATACCCGACGTGTGTCAATACGTCCAAAAGCCGCGGCTCTGGCGATGGCCCTGGTTCTGGGGGCGGGCGGACTGGCTGTAGCCGCCGCCGAACATGCCTTCAGCAACAATCCGCCGGCATCGCTGACCTTGGCTAACCCCAACGAGGGTGCCAGCCGCACCGGTTTCGCACCGATTGTAAAGAAAGTTCTACCGACGGTAGTTACCGTCTCTTCCACCAAGATGGTGAAGACACCCACCGAATTCCAGGGCCAGATGCCCGATGACGACTTCTTCCGCCAGTTCTTCGGCGGCAACATGCCGAATATGGGGCAGCAAATGCCTCGCGAGCAGCGCGAGCGCGGCCTCGGCTCCGGCGTCATCGTCAGCCCAAATGGCTATATCCTTACCAACGACCACGTTGTCGACGGCGCTACCGATGTCACCGTGACGCTCTCCGACAACCGTGAATACAAAGCCCACGTAGTCGGCACGGACCCGAAAGTCGATCTCGCCGTTCTCCGGATCGATGCCAACGACCTGCCCGCTATTGTGATTGGGGATTCTTCGAAAATCCAGATCGGCGACTATGCTCTCGCCGTTGGCGATCCGTTCGGCGTCGGCAAGACGGTGACGATGGGAATCATCAGCGCCACCGGCCGGCATAATCTGGGCATCGAAGGCTATGAAGACTTCATTCAGACCGACGCGCCCATCAACCCCGGCAACTCCGGCGGTGCGCTCATCAACGACCGCGGCGAGCTGATCGGCATCAATACCGCCATCATCTCCCATGGTTCCGAAGGCAATCAGGGTATCGGATTTGCGATTCCGGCGAACCTGGCCCGCAAGGTGATGGATGAGATTATCAAGACCGGGAAAGTGACCCGCGCATATCTCGGCATCGTCCCGCAGGATGTGACCCCGGCTATCGCCAAAGCTTTCGGCGTGCACGAATTCACTGGCGCGCTGGTGGGCGACGTGAGCGCCGATAGCCCGGCTTCCAAGGCCGGCCTCAAGAACGGCGACATCATCCTCGAACTCAACGGCAAGCCCGTGGCGGATGCCAATGACCTTCGCATGAACATCTCCATGATGACTCCGGGCACGACCGTGAACCTGAAAGTTCTCCGCGACGGCGCGGACCGCAATATGACTGTCACGCTGGGCGAGCTCCCCACGGATGAAGCCAGCGCCGCCAACGGTTCTGAAGGTACGCCAAGCCAGCTCTCCGGGATCTCGGTGCAGAACCTGAATGCCAACCTCGCTCAGCAGCTCGGCGTCCCCGCCGGCACGCAGGGTGTGGTGGTAACCAAAGTAGATCCCTCCAGCGCCGCGGCCGATGCCGGTTTGCAGCGTGGCGATGTGATTCAGGAAGTCAACCGCAAGCCGGTTCACAACACCGCTGATTTCGCGTCTGCCATGCGCAACTCGAAAGATCAGGCTCTGCTGTTGGTGAATCGCCAAGGCAACACGATGTACGTGGCTGTCTAAATCCATCGCAGCAGCTTCGGCCGGTCCGTGGCGCCTCCTCCGAGCCACGGCCGGCCGATTGTTTTTTGTCGCCGGGTCCTAAGCCCCTCCAGGGAGCGTAGTCTACCACCCACCCGTCAGGAATGCTCTCTTCTGTCAGGCTTGGATGCTGCGGTATTTTGTGATCTGATAGAAAAGCATCAGCCACGGTTGTGAAATGAGGTGCTTATGAACCCAAGCGACCCAACACGTGTGCGCGAGGAGAAGGCGCACCTGTACCAGAGCGCCCTCGACGCGTGGCAGAAGGGCGACGTAGCCGCCGCCATGAGCACGTTGGAGCGATTGGCGGCAATGGATCGCGATTTCCCCGATCCCGATGCTGGCCGCGGCAGCACTTACCGGAATTTCTACAATCAAGTGCACACCGAAAGCGATGCCATCAAGAAGGCGTATGAGGAAGCCCGGCGCCATCTGGCGGAAGGCGATTTGGACGCTGCCGGGGGGATCTGCCGGCAGTACCTCGCCAAATATCCCAATCAGGCGCTTTTCCAGGCATTGCAGTCTGACGTGGAGGGACGGAAGCGCCAACAATCCCAACCGGTAGCGCAGGCGATCGTGGATACCGAACGTAAAGCCGAGGAAGAGCCGGATCTCGATCGCCGCGCCGCGCTCCTCGAAGCGGCGGTGAAGCAGTACCCCGGAGAGCTGCACTTCCTGAATTCGCTGAAAGCCGTCAACGATCTGCGCGGCGTGGTGAATTCGATGGTGGCCAAGGCGCGATTCTTCGAGGAGCGCGGGCAGTTCAGCGACGCTCTCGATCAATGGCAGATTCTCAAATCGATTCACCCCAGGCAGCCCGGTCTGGCGGCGGAGATCCAGCGCTTGACCAGCCGTCGCGACCAGCCGCCGGCGCCGAAACCGGTGGCGCCCGCGGTACCGGCGGTGGAATCCGAATGGGCCGGGCACGCGCGCAAATATCTCGAGGCGGGGGATTACCAGCGCGCGATGCAGGCTGTGACGATCGGCTTGGCGGAGTCCCCGGATAACCCGGAGCTCAAAGCCATCGATCAGGAAGTACGACAGGGGCAGGAGCAAGCCAATCGGGCGCTCGAACTACTGGGCAAAGCGCACGAAACCATCAACAAGGGCTCGATGGATGCCGGGCTGGCCGCCCTGCGGGAAGCCCATCAGCTCGACCCCCGGAATTCGGTGATTCGCACCGTGCTGGTGAACGGACTGCTGGACCAGGCGCGCAAGAAAGCAGATTCCGATGTGGCCTCTGCCGATGCGCTGGTTCAGGAAGTTTTGCGTATCGAACCAAACCATGCGCAGGCGATGGTACTAGCCCAGGGAATCACGGATCGGAAAACTGCCACCCCCCCGCCAGTGCCGCCTGCCGCTCCCCTCGCGCCGGGACCGGTCGGGGAAGCGCCGACGCTCGCTGTCCCGGCCTCCGTGACGCAGGCGCTGTTGAGTTCCGCGCTGCCTCCGCCAGCCCCACTGCCCTCTCCCGCCGCGACCGTCCCGCCCCCCGCCAAGCCGCCGGCCCCCAAGCCGCCCACGCCCAAGCCGCCCACGCCCAAACCCGCGCCGGCCGCCGGAATCCCGAAAAATCTGATATTAGGCACCGCGGCCGCCGTGGGAGTGCTCGTGATCGTCGCTCTTGGCGTCACACTCGCCCGGCACCGCCAGAAGCCCGCGCCGCCCCCGCCTTCGAGGTTTGCGGTCATGGTCCACTCGTCGCCGGCGGGTGCCGAAATCAAGATCAGCGGCGAAACCTGTGGCGTGGGCACCTGCAACTTGCAGCTTGCGCCCGGCTCTTACCAGATTTCAGCCCAGTTGACCGGCTATCAGCCCGCTAGCATGCCCATGAACCTGGGCCCGGGATCGCCCAAAGAATTCAACGTCACCCTCACTCCACAAGGGCCGAAACTGACCATCTTTACCGACTTGGCCGAAGGCGCCGTCACCATGGACGACGCTCCCGCCGGACAGATTCAGGGCGGCGGCGCCGAAGTGGCCAACCTCACTCCCGGCAAGCACGTGCTCGCGGTGAAGGGCGGCGACTCCGCGGCCTCCATCCCCATCGCGATCCAGCCCGGCGCGGCGCCCGCTCTCGCCGGCCCCATCGATGCCAAGAACGCGCGCTGCCTCCTGGTGGCCGGTTTTGGCGGCAGCGCGCGAGTTTATGCCGCCGGCGGTAACTTTCGCGTGACCCTCGACGGCAAGCCGTTGGGCGCATTGACCGCGGACGGCCTTCCGCTCGACGGTCTGACGCCGGGATCGCACGAATTGGTCATGGATTCGGATATGGGCCAGCACGATCGCATGGTCTTCGAATCGCAGCCATCGCCTACGCTCTACCTGACGGTCGGGACGGCGCAGAATCTCGGCACGCTTTCCGTGGAGACTAATGAGGATCAGGCCCATCTGTTCATCAACGGCCAGAAGTACCGGCGCGACACCGCGCGCGGCCGGCTGGTAGTGTACAAGTCTCCCGGAAAATACAAGGTCACCGTGCAGAAGGACGGCTTCGCGCCGGTCCTGGAACAGACGGTCGAAATCAAGGCCGGCGTCGACACCAAGGTGTCCTTCACGCTGACCGCCGCCAAGTCCGTCCTCGCGGTCCACCACGCTCCTCCCGGCACCGACGTGCAAGTAGACAACATCAGCCGCGGAGCGGCGCACGCCGACGGAGAGTTTCAGGTGGGCGGAATCGATCCCGGAAAGCATACTGTGACACTTCGCCACGACGGCTTCAAAACGCTGCAAACCGAGCAGGTGTTCACCGCGGGCAAGACCGTGGATCTCCAAGCGGCGATGGAAGCCGCGCCCACCACCGGAACGCTGCGCTTCGAGATCGGCCCGCCCGGCGTGGATGCTCACATCCGCATCCGCCGCGAGGGTGAAACGCAGGATCGCGAGGTCTCCGGACCCAGCGTGACGGTACCGGAAGGCCGCTACACGGTGTCGGTCCTCGCTCCGCAATATTTGCCGGGGATGACTACGCTTCAGGTGTCAACCGGTGGAACGGCGGTAGCCGCGCTCACGCTGAAGAAAGCCGAACCCAAAGCGCCGCCCAAAACCACCCCGACGCTGGTCTTCGGATTGGAAGACTGGCTCAAGTCTCCCGGCTGGTCGTCGCAGAACGGTATGCTCGTCCACAAGGGCGGCGATTGGTTGATGGCCCCGCCCGACATTTCACACGGCACCATTCGCTTCACCGTAGTCTCGCTCAAAGGACGCCACGTGGAATGGGTAGTGGCGGATCGCGACGAAAAGAATTTCATCCATTACGAACTGGATGATAAGAATGTGACCCGCTACGAAGTCCGCAATGGCAGTAAGTTGGGCCAGGTCAAAGTAGCGCATGGGCTGGACAAGAAAAAGCCCATGGGAATCAGCCTGGCCCTGACTCCGCAGTCGGTGGTCATGAGCGTCTTCCGCGGCGGATGGGTCGACATCGACAAATGGGACGTCGAAGGATCCAGCGTCCACGGCCGGTTCGGCTTCCGGCTTCCCGGGAGCGACGAAATCGGGCTGCAAGAGTTTCAGATCGTGCCGTGAAGTGGCCCTTATACCAGCAGGTCGGCGGTCATTACCGTGACTGCCTGCCCGCCGAGCAGGACGCGATCGCCCTCCAGTCGCACGCGAACAATGCCTCCGCGAGCGGATGCCTGGAACGCCAGCATGTTCTTCTTGCCGAGGTGTTTGCCCCAGTACGGACCGAGCGCGCAGTGCGCCGATCCCGTTACCGGGTCTTCATCGATTCCCGAGCCCGGAGCGAAGAATCGGGAAACGAAGTCGTACTCGCCGCCCCCGCGCGCCGTCACGATGACGCCGCGCACCGGGATCTGGCGTAGGGTCGAGTGGTCGGGCGAAAGCGCCCGCAAAGTCGCTTCGGAATCCACTTCCACCAGGTAATCGAATGCGTTTTTGCCGACGAACGCCGCCTGCGGCACCCCCAGCGACGGCAGCAACTCCGGCGGCGGTGTTGCGATCGTCACAGTCTTGGAGGGAAAATCCAACTCGATCCAGTCGCCCCGGCGGTCGGCCAGGAGCAGCCCGCTGCGGGTGTGAAAACGCGCCTGCTGGCCGGGCTTCAGGTGGCCGTCCTGCCACAGAACGTGAGCGCTGGCGACGGTGGCATGCCCGCACAGATCCACTTCCACCGCCGGTGTGAACCAGCGCAGGCGGTATCCGCCGTCGTGCGGGGTCAGGAACGCTGTCTCCGAAAGATTCATCTCCCGCGCCACGTTTCGCATCCAGTCGTCCGAGGCCGGCTCCGCGAGCACGCACACAGCCGCCGGATTTCCGCCAAATGGTTTGTTTGTAAATGCATCCACCTGTACAATCCGAATCGCCATATCTGACAGCGTACCGTACTGAAACCTTTCCCGCCGAGGTGTAGTCTAAAGAAACGATGCTGTCGTGGTTGTCTGGGAGGGTTCTGGCCGCGCTTGCGCTTATGGTGTCGGTCTGGGGATTGGGCTCCGTGCCGGATTCCTCGTTGCGCTCGGGCATTCCTTCGGTTGGCGGCCCGCACGGGCCGGTTCGAATCCTGCGATTCTACGCCACCACCGGAAGCGTCCAACGGGGCGACCGAACTCAGATCTGTTACGGCGTCGCCAACGCCAAGTCTGTGCGCATCTCGCCATCCCTTCAGCCTCTGGCGCCGTCCGCCAATCGCTGCCTGGATATCGTGCCCACACACACAACCCACTACACCATCCTGGCCGAAGGCTACGACGGCAACGTCATATCGAAGGTGCTGACCCTGACCGTGGAGCCGGCGCCCGAGCCGCAGCGCGAACACACGAATTTCATTTAGCTGGCAGCCGGCTGCCCGCTAACTCCCCACCACCCCCACCAGCGGACTACTGGCGCTGGCATACAATTTTTTCGGCATTCGTCCCGACTCGTACGCCAGGCGGCCGGCTTCCGTCGCCAGTTTCATGGCCCGCGCCATTTTGAGCGAATCTTCGGCCAGCGCGATGGCCGTATTCATAAGGATTCCGTCGGCGCCCAACTCCATGGCGACGGCGGCATCCGATGCCGTGCCCACCCCGGCGTCCACAATCATCGGGACTTCGGTGATCATCTCGCGCAAGATGCGCAGATTGGCGGGATTCTGCACACCCAGCCCGGAGCCGATGGGAGCGGCCAGAGGCATCACAGCGGCGGCGCCGGCATCCATGAGCTTGCGCGCGTTCACCACGTCGTCGTTGGTGTACGGGAGCACTACGAATCCTTCTTTCACCAGCACGCGCGTCGCTTCCAGCAGGCCGGCATTGTCCGGGAACAGTGTCTTCTCGTCGCCGATCACTTCCAACTTCACCCAGTTGGAAAGGCCCACTTCGCGCCCCAGGCGGGCGGTGCGGATGGCGTCATCCGCCGTGTAGCAACCGGCGGTGTTCGGCAGAATGAAGATTTTGGAGCGATCGATATAATCGAGGAGCGATTCCTTGGAGCGGTCGGTGAGGTTCACCCGGCGCACCGCAACCGTCACCATGTCCGCGCCAGAGGCCTCATGGCAGCGCTGCATTTCCTGAAAGGTGCGGTATTTTCCAGTCCCGACGATAAGGCGCGATGAGAATTCGCGGCCCGCGATCGTTAATTTTTCCGGCATTCCTTCATTGTAGCGAGGCCGAAAGGTAGTGCATCAGAAACAGGTAACCGGAGCACACCAGGACCGACGATACCAGGGGAATGCGCCAGCCGCCGCTGCGGTGATTATTGTCCTCGAGAAAGCCGGGAATGGATGGCGCGAGAGAGGCATCGGCGCCGGCTTGGGGCGCGGGCATGGTCTCCACTTTCGCCAATGGCGCGAGCGAAGTCCTGGCCGCCGGTTGGGACGGGTCTGCCGGCGCTGGCGGTTCAGCTTTCGGCCGCAACTCGGCGATGGGTGCCGGCGGCGGAGCGCTCTGCGACTCCCGCGGGCCCTGGATGCGCTCGGCCGCCTGCCGGCAGACAGTGCCAATTGCCACAATCACATCCAGCACCGACCGTTCGCTTTCCGCCAGGCGCTGCCGCAATTCCACCACTTCCTTCTCTTTCTGTTGGACCTCGGCGCGCAGCGGCGCCAGTTGATCTTCCATCTGCGCCGTCACCGCCGCCGCCGCGGCTGTCACCAGGCGCGCCTCCAGGGAGCGCTCGATCTCCCCGCGCAATTGAGCCATCTCCCGGCGATTCTCGTCCCGCATTTCCACGAACCGCTGCTCGGTGATCGTGGCGCCGCGCTCGAATTGCTGCCGCACGGCCTGCAATTCGCTGTGCGTCGCGGATTGCCCGGCGATCGTCTTGGCCAAGCTCTCGCGCATCTGCCGCAAGTCCGAATCGAGGGCCGTGCGCACCGCCGCGGCTTCCTGGCGCAGTTGGTCCGCGGCCTGCCGGTCCTGCTGGTGCGAGCCCTGCATCACGGCCAGGCGCGCTTCCATATCGGCCAGGCGGCGCTCCACTTGTCCCGCATGTTCGTGCAGCCGCGCGTCGACCGCGCCGATCACCGCTTCGAGGACCTTCTGATCGATCGCCGCGGGTATTAGTTGGGCGGCAGCCGGCCCTGGCGTCGTGACGGACGTCTGCTCCAGTCGCTCCAGCCGCCGCTCCATGTGGGTCAACCGGTCGGGGTTGGTGTTGGGTTCGGGCCGTGGAGTCGCCGGCGCTTCCACGGGCCGGAGTGCGGTTTGCGTGAGTTTCATCCCTACCGCACCCAGCGCCAGGCCGCCACCGAACGTGACCGCCAGGTTCCGCCAGACGGACGAATCGCGACTGCTCTCCATATAACATAATGTACAGGAAATGTTTTAGTCCGGAAAGGAAAATCCGTCCCGCGGACCCATCTGGTGGTATAACGCACATATGCCGTTTTTCGACTATGGCCGGGCTGAACTCATCGACATTGGCAAAATCCTGGCCGCATATGTGCTTGCCGTGCCCGTCGGCTGGTACCGCGAGCAGGAAGCGCATAGCGTGGGCGTCCGCACCTTCCCGCTGGTGGCCGCGGCCAGTTGCGGTTTCGTTTTGGTGGCGGTCCCGCTCGGGCAGAGCGACCTCGCCGCCCAATCGCGGGTGATTCAGGGACTGGTTGCCGGCATCGGGTTCATAGGCGGGGGAGCAATTCTGAAAACCGAAGGCCAGAACAGCTATGTCCACGGTACGGCCACCGCGGCGAGTATCTGGAGTTTTGGCGTGGTTGGCGCGGCCATCGCGCAGAACCGGTGGCTCCTGGCGATTCTTCTGGCGGCGCTGAACTTTTTCGCGCTGCGATTTCTTTATCCGCTCAAGGTGAAACTCATGGCCCGGAAGGAAAGAGGCGACAACGATTAAACGCCGAGATCCGCGATCATCTTCCGCAGCGCCTGTCCGCGGTGGCTGACGGTGAATTTCTGCTCCTCCCCGGCTTCCCCGAATGTGCCGCCGGCCCGGGGGCAATAAAATAACGGATCGTATCCGAACCCGCCGTTGCCGCGCGCCTCGTCTATGATTGTTCCCTCCACCGCGCCGCGCCACACGCCGCGCAGCCGGCCATCCTCCACCAGCGCAATCGCGCACACGAAGCGGGCGCCGCGATTTTCGATGCCCCGCAGTTTCGCGAGCAATAGCCGGTTGTTGGCCTCGTCGACCGGGAGCGGCGGGCCTTCCAAGGCCGGTTCGCGCAGCGAAAATCGTGCCGAATAAACGCCCGGCGCGCCGCCGAGCGCGTCCACTTCGAGGCCCGAATCGTCCGCGAAAAGCAGGCCCGAAGTGTGCTGCCCGTAGTGGAGCGCCTTGATCGCTGCGTTCTCTTCGAACGTGCGCCCATTTTCCTCGCACGGCTCGATTGCGCGGAACCCGGGCAGCAACTCGATTTCCACCGGCGCCAGGCCGGCGGCCAGACGGAATTCCCGCAGTTTCCCCGGATTACCCGTCGCGCACAGCAGCCGGATCAAATCGCCGCCACCCGTTTTTGGATTTCAATCAGCCGCGCAATCCCGGCGCGCGCCAGTTCAATAAGGGCCGCCATCTGCCCGTCGTCGAACGGCACGTGTTCGGCCGTCGCCTGCACTTCGACGAATTTGCCCGCGCCTGTCATCACCACGTTCATGTCCACGTCGGCGCGCGAGTCTTCCTCGTAGCACAAATCCAGCATGGGGACACCGCCTACGATTCCCACGCTCGTCGCCGCCACGTAATCCCGCAGCGGCAAGGCCTTCAGTGCGCCGAAATTCACCATCCGCTTCAGCGCCAGCGACAAGGCTACGAAAGCCCCCGTAATCGACGCCGTGCGCGTGCCGCCATCGGCTTGCAGGACATCGCAATCGAGCATCACCGTGCGCTCGCCGAGCGCGGCGGTATCGACCACGGCGCGCATCGAGCGCCCGATGAGCCGCTGGATTTCGTGCGTCCTCCCCGAAGGCCGGCCCTTGGTCACCTCGCGCGGGGTGCGTTTGGCCGTCGAGCGCGGAAGCATGGAATATTCCGCCGTCACCCAGCCTTTGCCGGAATTGCGCAGAAACGGCGGTACGGAGTCTTCCACCGTGGCCGCGCACAGCACGTGAGTGTTGCCGACTTTGATCAGAGCGGAGCCTTCGGCCGTCATGAGATACCCAGTGACGATTTCCACGGGCCGCATGTCGCCGGGCTGATGATTGTGGTTGCGCATGGGATGGTTTTAGCTGCCGGAAGATTTCATAACGAAGAACAGCAGAAGCATGATACCGGCGATCGCGAGAATTAGCAGGATCACGCAGGGAATGGCCCCCTGCGGCGGCGGTACATTTTGTTTTTTCGCCCTGGCCGGCTTGAATTTGGCCATAAATGCGATGGTATCACCCGGGTGCTTATCCGGGCGGCGTGAGGGTAATGGCGTCGAAAGCAGGCATTTAAAGGTCATTACGACTCGTGAAGCCTCCGCATATCATCCCAAGAATTTGGACAGTATGAGTTAAAAAGGTATCAATATCTCTAAATAACGCCGCGGTTACCATCCGAGTTCGACCTTTCTTACGTACAACGGCAGGTCCAAACGGAGGCTGCCATTGAACTTGCACTCGTGTCGGGTCTTAAGATGATGAAGTCTTCCGGAACGGATATCGAATTGCTTGCTGCCGGGCGAGTTGCAGTGTGCAGATACCGCGACTCG
>Ga0335072_10000612_pt1 | contig 65975 bp, 58 predicted proteins | sample Lox_Sample_21_FD_206725 | JGI IMG/M metagenome (GOLD analysis project Ga0335072, IMG submission 206725) | Soil microbial communities from Loxahatchee National Wildlife Refuge, Florida, United States - Lox_Sample_2.1 | ecosystem: Environmental > Terrestrial > Soil > Wetlands | place: USA...
GCGACGCCGTCACTCGTCGATCGGCTATCTCTCACCGATCGACTACGAGCGCCGGCATCAGGCAGCCACTGTCGTTCCCGATGCACATCAGCCTGCCGCCGTGCTCGCGGCCGTCAAGGACAAGCCCGGCGGGCGGCCGCAGGATGCGGCCGTCCTTGACCGCCGCTGCGCGCGGCAGCCGCGTCAGTGCGCCGGTCGGGACGGAAGAATGACGCCGCCGGGGATCGAACCAAAGAATGCCACGAAACAGGAGGATAACGTGCCATCAGATTACATAGCTTGATCCCAAGCTCTCACCTCTTCACGAAATCGGGGCAAGTCCAGACCTTCAAGAACCGGACGATCGCGCGGCGCCCGCGATTGGCCGTAGGCGGACTGGCGGGTTTCGAGCTGTGAGTGAGGAAAACCGCCGTCTGCCTTACCCCATCATCGCAGCATCTCCCCTTCTTCCAGCCAACGACAGGGGAATCAGCAGTTCGGCCGCGCCGCAACGGGAACTTTTTTAGCGGTATCCTTGATCTTTGCACCCCCGAAGGTCCGCTATCAGGAGCATCGCAAAATTGGCCAGATGGCCGTGAAGGCGGAGCTAGACCGACAGCGTCCCCACGAGATTTTCGGCCCAATCGTGCGCCCACTTGGCCCTAATACAGTAGCCCCGCTGCCCGTCTTCCGCGAAGAAGACTCCAGCCCAGGCTGGCGGCGCGTCTTGGGTCAGGACCCATGCGCCCGAGTCCCCTTGCGTTGGCAGCGTTGAGAGGAGCGTGCCGAGCGCACCGCCGATTCCCCATTTCGACCGCGGCTTCAGTTCGACCGAGTCACGGAAACAATAGGACTTGCCGCCTCTTGTGAAAGCATAGCTGATCGCAAGCGATCCTAGCCGACATTTAGTCTTTGTTATCGCGCCATCGACCTCCACATCCTGGCCGATCGTCAATGACTTTGCCACACCACTGAGCGTCCGCGCCGAAGCCGGCGCGGCCGTCAGATCAATGAGACTCAGGTCGAGCATGTTCACCGATGATCCGTTACCGGGGCTGGGAACGGGCATCGGCAGGATGAGCGGGTCGCAGACGGTGCCGGCGCCAAGCGCGGAGAGTGTCGTGTGGTGGGTGCACATTCCAAGATGCGCGCCGGCGTTATCGCTGATAGGGTCGCCGGTCGCAGCGACGTGGGCGCAGCTCATTCCATATTTATTGCCGGATTGGTCCGTGAGAGTCCCGCCGTAGGTGCCTGAGCGGCCCTGGCTCGTCTTGATGCCATCCCCGGGCGCGAAAGCGAGCGTGGCCTGCGGTCGTTCTTCGACTTGAACGAACGCCGGACTGGCGTTGGCGATTTCGATCAAGCGCGCGCGATCGGCCTCATCATTGTTGGGCTCGTCGCTGATCGGCGTGCAAATGGGCCTGTGAACAATGGTCAGCATGATCGGGCTCCCAGCCCCCGTCTTCCTGAACCATCGTGAGAACTCCGGCCAGAGTGCAACTTGGCGCTTCAGATCCCGCCTGCGATAGCTTTGAAACGCCGGCACCGGCCAATCCGGGAATGGCCATGTTGGCAGCACCGGGAAAAAATGGACGAAGCGGTCGATCCACGCCTTTGAGGGAAAGTCGGCGCCAAAAGCCCCTTCCTCAAGATCGTAGAGGAGGATCCACAACGGATGGACGTCGATGGTGAAGCCGGTGACGATCTGCACCGCAGCAGCTTGCCGCGCCACGCTCTGGAGCGTCTCGGACTGGTCAAAATAGGCGCGCAGATCCTCATAGGTTGGCATGATCTATACTCACTTCGAACTGGGTTCGAGCAGGCCGGCAATGAATGTGAAGAGCGGCGCAAGGAGGCCGGCCACGAAGACCGAATACCATCCTATAATCACGAACAGACTGCCGCCGAGCGTGTAGGCCCAGAGCGGGAAGGCGATGGTCGAGATGACCACATTCATGGCCCAAGGCTGATTGGGAAGTCGCCGGCGATAGAGGTAGAAGGGCGTGCCGAAAAGGCCAATGGCGAAGAAGATACCGGCACACCAAACCGAGGCTACGGCCGGCCCATGTGGAACGGACGACGCAGTGCTGTCGATGCCGAAATGGGAGGCCACCACCTTGTCAATCGCGGCGTAGAAGGCGACCGACTCTGCCGGAAGATATTTGACGAGGCGGTCGCTATAGCCGTCAGCTGGCCGATCCTTGACCCCCGCATTAGCGAAATGCCCGTTAGTGTCCGACGCCGGAATGACAAGTCGAGCCACGACCTTAATTCCCCCAGATGGTCTAAGCCTCACGACGTCGACAAAGCTGTCGCGGCCTCTGCGAAACGATAGCCCTGCTTAGACGTTGCCTCCAAGCTGGAACTACTCCGCCGATGCGGTCTCTGAGATTTGTCGCTCGGCGAGACCGGCCAGATGCGGTCGCGCACAAGGACCAACCATCTCGTACGGGCCTTTAGGGCGCGAAGCCAATGACCACCGTCCCGCCCTCTCGGTCATGCGCGATGAACTGACGGCAGGTTTCAGGAAGGCCCTGTGACACCTTGAATGGCCGCAATTGGTCGAAACCGGAAGTGCGATCGAGGCCCAACCTCCCGACAAGGCCACCATGGGTTGAGTTCATGACACCCTTGAGCGGTATGCGTGAGCGCGAGCGAATGCATCCCGCTCTCGTTCAGTGTTTTCCCGAGTTATTCAGACCTGCGGTTATCCCACCTTCGGGCGTCACGCCCTCGCTTTGTTTTCTCGATCGATTTCATGTCCTTGGCGGATCGCGAAGCGCCGGGGTCCCCGCGAACCTGTTCGCGGGGTGCCACGATTCCCGTCAGGCGCGATTCGCCCTGAACCCTGATGAAACTCAATTGGAAGCCGGGCGGGGCGCGCCCGGATATTCCTCTGACAGAACGAAAGGGAAAGGCCCCGGATAGGTCTCGACATAGGCGGTATGCGAAACGATCTCCCCCGCCCCGTTGACGCGATGGACCTGGAAGGCCGGCGGCTCCATGACGAAAGCCGAAGGCCCCGCGGGGTCGAGATCGAGGGCGACCTGGTGCGCAACCGAGGGCGCGATGCTCGCGATCGCCTGCGCGACATGGGTCGTCACCGGCCGATGCACATGGCCGCAAAGGATGCGCCGCACCTGGGGATGGCGGGCGACAATGGCGGCGAAAGCCGCCGCATCCTCGAGCTTGATCCGGTCCATATGGGCGATGCCGCAATCGAAGGGCGGATGATGCATGGCGATGACCGTCGGCTTCCGCCCCGCTTCCGCCAATGTCCGATCGAGCCAGTCCAGCTGCTCCGGACGAAGCCGGCCATGGCCACCGCCCGGAACCAGGGTATCGAGCATGACCAGCCGGACCGGGTGGGTCTCGACCGCGTATTGCACGAACTCCGGATCCGCCGTCACGCCCGGAAGATGCCCGAGCGCACGGCGGAAATTCTCCCGCCGGTCGTGATTGCCGGGGACCGCATAGACCGGGCAGGTCAGGTACCGTTGGATCAGGCCCGCCAGGACCTCGTATTCCTCCATGAGGCCGCTCTCGGCGAGATCGCCGGAGAGGATGACCGCATCCGGCGCCGGCCGCATCCGGTTCACCATCCGGAAGGCCCGCTCGACGAGCGTGTTGGTCTCGACCACGCGGTTGGCCGCGACCCCCACCGGGCAGACGTGCAGATCGGTCAGTTGCGCAAGCAGCATGCAGGGCTCCCGTATGCGGATCGAGAATACGAGGATATACGGATCGAAGATCTGGAACGGACGCCGCGCTCCCTGCCGGCGGAGGGCAGCTATCGCGCAGGTCGCGGAGGCCCGCAAGACCATCCCGACAGGGCCCGCCGGCGAAACCCGATCACAAGAGCGCGGGCACAAGAGCGCGGGGAGACGCGCAAGGCCGCAGGCGCTGCCCCTTGCGGCAGGCTGGGCAAAAAGCCTGCTCAATTTTCTTGCTTTCCGCATCCCGTTGTAAACTCTTTTCTTGCTGCGGATGCACAATGATCGGCATGATGCCGAGGTGCCCGATGCAACCTTGGCGCCCGTGCGGGACGATCCCGTTCCACTTGCGGAAGAGCTGCTCGCCCTTGCCGCGCGGCTCGGTGCGCGTCTTGAAGAAGATCCGTTCGGCAACCCGGTTCTTCTCGTCGCCCTTGCGATCACAAGGCGGATGGATGACGGCGCGCTCTCGGAAGAGATGATCGCCGGGCTGATCCGCCACCTGCGCGATGCCGCCTTCGCCGATCGCGCAGGGCGGCTCGCGCGCTATGTCGGCGGCGCCGACCCGGGCGAGAATGACCGCGTGCTCGCGGATCTGGCGCAGCACCTGCTCCGGCCCGACCCCGAGGACAGCCCGGTGCGGCTCGCGGAATATCGCGCCCTTGTCGAACGCACGCGCTTCGCGGCCGTCTTCACGGCGCATCCCACCTTCGCGCTGCCAAGCGATATCGCTCATGCGCTGGCCGAGACAGCCTCGGGCCGGCCGGCACCCTCCTTCCTCTCCCATCGCCCACCGCCGGTCTCGCTCGCCCAGGAATTCGCCGCTTCGGTGGCCGCCATCTCCAACGGCCGGGACGCGATCGACCGCTTCAACGCGGCGCTGCTTTCCGTGGCCCGCACCGCCTGGCCGGACCGCTGGACCACCCTCGTCCCGCGTCCGATCGTGCTTTCGAGCTGGGTCGGCTACGACACGGACGGCCGCACCGATATCGGCTGGTGGGAAACGATGCGGCTGAGACTCGAAATGAAGCGCCTGCAGCTCGAGCGGCTGCATGCCGAGCTCGTCCCGCTGGCGCAAGCCGCGCCGATCGCCGCGCGCGTCGAGGCCGCGCTAGCTTCGGTGGCGGCGCAGGTCGCCGCCTGCCCGGACGCGCCCGATCCCGTCCGCGTCTCCGCCTTCGCCCATGCGCTGGTCGATCACCGCGAGACGGCGCTCCCCTCGCCTGCCCCGCTGCTCCCCCTGTTCGAAGCCGCCCTGGCGGCAAGCGAGGACGATCATACGCGGCTCGCGCTTTGCGTCGCGCGGGCCGGGCTCGTCTCGCACGGGATGGCGCTCGCCCATACCCATGTGCGGCTGAACGCGGCGCAGCTTCACAATGTCGTCCGCCAGCGCCTCGGCATCGCCGATCCACCCGAGGACCCCGCGCACCGTCGCGCGCTTTTCGCGGCGATCAATGCCGCCCTCGACAAGACCGTGCCGCAGACGGTGAGCTTCGGCAGCCTGCTCGCCGAGCAGACCTCGGCCGCGCGGCTGATGATGACGATCGCCGAGATCGCGAAGCATGTCGATGAAGCGATCCCGGTGCGTTTCCTGATCGCCGAGACCGAGACTGGATATACGCTCCTCGCGGCGCTCTGGCTCGCCCGGCTCTTCGGCATCGACCGCCATATCGAGATCAGCCCGCTCTTCGAGACGGCCGAGGCGCTCGAGCGGGGCGCGCAGGTGCTCGACGAGGCGCTGCGCAGCCCGCATTACCGCGCCTATCTCAAAAGAACCGGCCGGCTCGCGCTGCAATTCGGCTATTCGGATTCCGGCCGCTATGTCGGTCAGCTCGCCGCCTCGTACCTGATCGAGCGGCTGCGCCTCAAAATCGGCGAGACCTTGGCGCGGCACGGCGTCACCGGTGTCGAGGTTCTCCTGTTCGACACGCATGGCGAAAGCATCGGCCGCGGCGCGCATCCGGGCTCGCTCGCCGAGCGGCTGAAATATCTCTCGCCCACGGCCTCGCGCCAGGCGCTGCGCCGCGCCGGGCTCGCGGTGCGCGAGGAAAGTGCTTTCCAGGGCGGAGACGGTTTTCTCCCCTTCGGCACGCCGGAACTGGCGCTCGCGACCGTCACGCGCATCGCCGCCCAGACCTTTCATCCGGCGGCCGGACCGATCGATGATCCGATCTATGCCGAGCCGGATTTCTCGGCCGATTTCTTCGCCACCATCCGCGCATCGATGGAGGGCCTGGTCGAGGATCCGGGATATGCGGCGCTGCTCGGGACCTTCGGGCCCGCGCTCACCGACCGCACCGGCTCGCGCCCGGCAGCCCGCCAGATGGACGGCATGCTGGGCAGCACGCGGATCCGCCATCCGCGCGAGCTGCGCGCGATTCCCAACAACGCGATCCTTCAGCAGGTCGGCTGGTGCGCGAACACGCTGCACGGATTGGGAGCGGCGGCCGCGCGGCACCCCGAGATCTTCGCCGAGATGCGCGAGAAGAGCCGGCGTTTCCGCCGCGCGCTCGATCTCGCCTCACACGCGCTCAAACATTCCGATATCGAGGTGCTGCGCGCGGTCGTCACCACGCTCGATCCGGGAACCTGGCTCGACCGGGCCGCGCATACGCGCCGCGCCGGGCGGCGTGCCGGACTGGTCGCCGTTGCCCGCGCGCTCGAGCGGCTTGGGGTTTCGGCCTCCGTGCACGCGATGTTCCGGCGCATCCATGCCGACCATTTGGCCCTGCGCGCCGCCTGGCCCGAAGCGCCTTCCATGGGCACGCGCGAGATCCTGCTGCATGCGCTCCGCCTCGCGCTGATCCATCGCATCTGGCTTTTGGCGACCGAGATCCCCGATTTCTCGCCGCGCCACGGGATTACGCGAAGCACCCTCGAAGAGGCGATTCTGCGCCTCGAGATTTCCTCCTCGCTCAGCCTGCTCGCCGAGATCTTTCCCGCCGGCCCCGACGAGGCGGCCGATCTCGATTTCGCGGAACCCGCCGCGCATGCGGGCTCGGCGAATTATGCCGAGGTGCATCGGGAGATTCTGGCGCCGATCGGCCGGCTCTTCGCCCTCGTGCGGGAGATCGGCACCGCCGTCACGCATGAGGTCGGCGCGTTCGGCTAGCAAAGAAGAGAGGGAGTTCTTTCTTGAAAGAAAGAACCGAAGACCTTTCATCCTTTCATTCGGAGTCCCCGGCCGGGCGCGCCCAGACGCGGTTGTCGTGAAACGCAGACCCGCCAAAGGGCGCGACGGGGTCGGCGCCGGTCAATGTGTTGATGCCCTTGCCGTCCTCGAAGGAAGCGTTCGGCCAGAGGCCCTCGGCCACCAGAACGCCGCGTTGCAATCCCGCGAAAAGCCTCGCATGCAGCCGCACCTCCCCGCGCCGGTTGCCCAGCACCACCCGCCCGCCATCGGCGATTCCGAGCGCCCTGGCGTCGTCGGGGTGCATCATCACGCTCGGCCGTCCCTCCCGGGCACGAGAGGTCCGGGTTTCGTTGAAGGTGGAGTTGAGGAAGCTGCGCGACGGGCTCGTCGCCAGCCGGAACGGGTGCTCTTCATCCGCGCTCTCGATCACGTCCCAATGGTCGGGAAGCGCGGGCATGGTCTGCCACGGCCCCGTCGTACCCGCATTGGCGAAGGGAACTTTCGGCCAATCCGGCCTGAAGCGGAACTTTCCGTCCGGATAGCCGAATCCGTTGAGGTGATGGGCAACATCGAACGGCGGCTGGCAATCGATCCATTTCTCGGCATCGAGCCTTTCGATGCCGCCCCAGCCGGAATCGCGCAGGGTGCGGTCGATCAGCGCGCGCGCGGTCATCGCGAAACCTTCGTGCTGCGCGCCCAAAAGCGCGGCCAGCGCGCAGATCACCTCATGATTCGAGCGGCACTCGCCCGGCGGATCGATCAGCTTCGGTCCGAGCGCGATATATTGGTGCCCACCGCCCGAATAGATGTCGTCATGCTCCATGAACATCGTCGCCGGCAGCACGATATCGGCAAGCGCGGCCGTCTCGGTCATGAACTGCTCGTGCACGGCGACGAACAGATCCTCGCGCGCGAAGCCTTGCCTCACGCGCGTCTGGTCGGGCGCCACGCAAGCCGGATTGGTGTTCTGGATCAGCATCGCCTTCACCGGAGGCCCGTCCAGCAATGCCTCCGCGTCACCGCACAATATGGCGCCGATGCGTGATTGATCGAGCATGCGCACGGCGTGATCGACGATGTCGAGCCCTTCGATCGCGGTCGGCTTCCAGTGATAGATCGCGCCATTGTTGTGAAAGGCTCCGCCGCCCTCATATTGCCAGGCGCCGGTCACGGAAGCGATGCAGGCGGCCGCGTGCATGTTGGCCGCGCCGTTCCGGCTGCGGGAAAACCCGTAGCCGAGCCGGAAATAGCACCGCTTGGTCTTGCCGATGAGGGCGGCGAAAGCTTCGATCTCGGCAACCGAAAGCCCGGTGATCGCGGCCGCCCAGGCCGGATCGCGGGTCTTGAGATGGGCTTCCAATTGCTCGGGCACGTCCGTGTAGCGGGCGAGATAGGCGCGGTCGGCATGTCCGTCGCGAAAGAGCACATGCATCACCGCGCAGGCGAGGGCGCCGTCCGTGCCGGGTCGCAGGCAGATCGCGAGGTCGGCCTGCTTCATCGTATCGTTGCGGTAAACATCGACGACGACGATCCTGGCGCCGCGCGCCTTGCGGGCACGCATGGCGTGCGTCATGACATTGACCTGGGTCGAGACCGCGTTGGTGCCCCAGATGACAACGCAATCCGCCTTCGCCATCTCCCGCGGATCGGGGCCCATCATGCAGCCGGTGCCGGCGATGAACCCGGTCCAGGCCGGGTTGATGCAGATGGTCGAGCGGAATCCGGAATATCTCTTGGCACGGCGCAGGCGGTTGATGCCGTCGCGATTCACCCGCCCCATCGTGCCCGCATAATAATAAGGCCAGACGGCTTCCGCGCCGAACGCCCGCTCGGCGTTCAGGAATTCCGTCGCAATGGTCTGAAGAGCCTCGTCCCAGGAAATCCGGGTGAATGCGCCCGAGCCTTTGGGGCCGGTCCGCTTCAGCGGGTGGAGCAGCCGGTCCGGGTGATGGATCCGCTCGGCATAGCGCGCGACTTTCGCGCAGATCACGCCCGCGGTGTAAGTCTGGTCCTCGGCGCCGTGGACACGCCCGATCCTTTGCCCGTCGATCACCTCCACCTCGAGCGAGCAGGCCGAGGGGCAATCATGCGGACAGACGGAGGGCAGGCGGGCGATTTTCGTTGTTGCGTTCATGCGGGGGCGTTCATCCATGCCGGAAGTGGCGCAGCAGACTCTCAATCATGTCGCGAAACGTTCCCGGCTTCAACGAATCCGTCCCCCAATCCGTCCCCCAATCTGTCCCCCTCAGGCCGAAGATCAGCTCGGGAATCGCCGGCCAAGCTCCGCCAGCTCTTCCTGATTGAGATGGCGCACCTTGTGGCCCTGAAGCAGGAGATGGAGCTTCGCCGTTTCCTCGAGCTCCTCGATCGCGGCGGAGGCGGCCGAGAGCGAGGTTCCCGCGACCACCGGTCCGTGATTGGCGAGCAGCACGGCATGGTGCCGTCCGGCGAGCGGCCGCACCGCCTCCGCGAGCGAGGCATCGCCGGGCGGGAAATAGGGCACGAGCGGCAGGCGCCGGACGCGCATGACGTAATAGGCAGTGATGGGCGGCAGCACGTCGGCGGGATCGATATCCGCGAGGCAGGAGACGGCGACCGCATGCGTGGAATGGAGATGGACGACCGCTCGCGCGTCCTGCCGCTCCTCGTACATGACGCGATGGAGGAAGCTCTCCTTCGTCGGCGCATCCCCGGAGATGAGGCGGCCCTCCTTGTCGAGCCGGGCGAGGCGCGCGGGATCGAGATCGTCGAGGCTCACATTGGTCGGCGTCAGCAGCCACCCATCGGCAAGGCGGAGGCTGATATTGCCGGAGCTGCCGAAGGTGAGGCCGCGGCGGAAGAGGCTCCGGCCAAGCCGGCAGATCGCCTCGCGCGCCTCGGTCTCCGTCATCTCCGGCATTGTCCGTCTCTCCTCGCTCTTCCATGACCACGCAGCGGGATTGTACAAAGCGGGCCGTTGGGGCACCATGCAGGGCGGAAAAGCCTGTCCGTATCGATGACGAAATATTTTGCCCGGCCGGTGGGTCGCCTCGTCCGCCATGGGTTGCTGACCTTCGGCTCCGGCGGCACGAGCCTGCCCGGCCGGGTGGCGCTGGCCCTCGATCCCGAATTCCTCATCCGTGCCCGCGCCTATCCCAATCGCATTCTCGTCACCGGCACCAACGGCAAGACCTCGACGGTCTCGATGATCGCCGCCCTGCTGCGGCAGGCAGGACGCCGGGTCGCCACCAACGAGGAGGGCGCCAATCTCCGCCAGGGGCTGGCGACGACGCTTCTGGACGGGCCGGGCGAGGCGCTCGTCCTGGAGGTGGACGAGCTCACGGTGCCTCGGGTCGGTGCCATCGTGGCTCCGCAGGTCATGGTGGTGACCGGCCTCTTCCGCGACCAGCTTGACCGTTATGGCGAGGTCGCGAAGGTGCGGGCGGCGCTGGCCCAGGCGGCCGCCGCGCTGCCGGAAACGGTGCTCGTGCTGAACGGGGACGATCCGCTCACCGCGAGCCTGGAGGCGAAGCGGCGCTTGATTTTCCGGCTATCCCACCCGCCCCTGGACGTGCCGGCGGACGGGATGGACTGCCCGCGCTGCGGCGCGCTCCTTTCCTACAGCGCCCGCTATTACGCCCAGCTCGGCGAATATCGTTGCCCCGCTTGCGGATTCTCCGCCCCGCGGGCGGATGTGCTGGCCGAGGCGACGAAGGAAGGCTTCATCGTGAACGGGCGGCCCCTGCCGAAGCTCCCGGAGTCCCTTCACCCCTATAGTGCCCTCGCCGGGATCGCGGCGGTGCGCGCGCTCGGGCTGGATGTGGAGCCCCGATCCTGGCCGCCGCCGGTGCCCGGACGCGGCTCGACGTCGCTGCTCGCCGGGCGGCAGGTGACGGTGCTTTTGGGCAAGAACCCGGCGAGCGTGAGCTGGAACCTCGCCCAGCATCCGGCCGACACGCATCTCTTCCTCGTCAACAACCGGATCGCCGATGGCCGCGATGTGTCCTGGCTTTGGGACATCAATCTCGGCCCAGTGCGACGCGCGGTCACGAGCGGCGAGCGCGCGCTCGAGATGCTGATCCGTCTGAGGTACGAGCCGCGGATGGAAGAGGCGCAAAGCTTCCCCCGTGAGGCGGATGCGTTTCGCGCGGCATTGGCGGCGACGCCGGAAGGCGGGCGGCTCGCAATCGTCGCAACCTATACGGCGCTCCCGACCGCGCTCGGGCTGATCCGCACGCCCGCGACGCTGGACACGACGGGCGGCGAGCCGGAGGCTTCCCTGCCGCCGCGCGGGACGTCGCGCGTGAGCGACAAGACGGTACGGATCGCCCTTCTCTTCCCCGACCAGCTCGGCACCTATGCCGACAGCGGCAACGCGATGGTGCTGGCGCGGCGGCTCGCCTGGCGGGGCATCGCGGCCGAGATCACCCGCCTCATCCCCGGCGATCCTCTGCCCACGGATACGGACGTGGTCCTGCTCGGCGGCGGGGAGGATCGCGGCCAGACTTTGGCGCTCGAGGCGCTCTGGCCGATGCGGGCCGAACTCAAGGCGATGATGGATGATGGCGTGCCGGGGCTCCTGGTCTGCGGCGGGTTGCAGCTCTACGGCGAATCCCTGCCGCTCGAAGGCGCGGAGGTCGCCGGCCTCGGCCTCCTGCCTTTCACCACAAGGCGCGGCGTGCCAAGGCTGGTCGGGCGGATCGGGGTCGAAACCAGGCTGGTGCCCGAGCCACTCATCGGGTTCGAGAATCACGGCGGGCACAGCGCGCTGCTGGATGGCGGCGCGCCGCTCGGGCGTGTGCTCTGGGGCAACGGCAACGGAAAGGAAGGCTCGGCGCAGGAAGGGGTGGTCCTGCACCGGACGATCGGAACCTATGTCCATGGGCCGATCCTCGCGCGCAACCCGGCGCTCGCCGAAGTGATTCTCGGCTGGGTCGCGGAACGGCGGGGGTTTTCTCCTCTCGCCCCGCTCGATGACCGGATCGAAGAGAAAGCGGCAGCGAACCGGGCCTGACCGCCCAACCACACAACCTCGTCAGAAATTTGCGCGCGTGATAGAGCGGCCGACCGGGACGGAAGGGAGGATCGGGCGTGGAAGCATTGGTCGAGGCGAGGATCGAAAAGCCGCGCTGGCAGGATCGACTTTATGATCTGCTGCGCGCGCACGGCGTGACGCAGTTCGCCTATGTGCCGGATGCCGGCCACCAGGTGCTGATCGACCGCTCGCTCGCCGATCCGGGTGCCCATTCGGTGGCGCTCACCACCGAGGAGGAAGGGGTCGCGTTGCTCGCCGGCGCGGATCTCGGCGGCGCGCGCGGGGTGCTGCTGATGCAGAGCAGCGGGGTCGGCAATTGCATCAACATGCTCTCGCTGGTCAAAGGCGGGCTTTTCCCTTTCCTCACCCTCGTCAGCATGCGCGGCGATTTCGGCGAGGGGAATCCGTGGCAGTTCCCGATGGGCCAGGCCGTGCAGAAGGTGCTCGAGGCGATGGGTGTGATCTGCCTGCGTGTGGAGCGGCCGGAGGACGTGGTACCGACAGTCAGCGCGGCGCTGACGATGGTGTTCCAATCCGGCGAGGCGGTGGCCGTGCTGCTGACGCAGAAACTGATCGGAGCCAAGAAGTTCTGAGCTGACGGGAAAGGTCTTGAAAGGGCGCCGCAATGGCGCCGGATTGTCGCCACATCACGATTGCTTGAGTTGCCTTACAACGGATGGAGCAAGCTCCAAGGAGACGCTGTGATGCAACGCAAGATCCTGGCTTTGGCGGTCCTTTCGGGCCTGGCATTCGGCCTCGCCGGGTGTGGCTACTCCCCGGGTTCGCGGGCCTTGTCGGGCGGGGCGATCGGTGCCGGGTCGGGTGCTATCATCGGGGCGGCCGCCGGCGGCAGCCCGGCCACCGGCGCATTGATCGGCGGCGCGGTCGGCGCGCTCGGCGGAGCGCTCACCAGCCCGAGCACGATCAATCTCGGACCGTCACCGATCGGACATTGAGAGCGGATAGAGAGAGCGGGTGATGAAGAAGGGGGATCGGTGATGGAAGCGAAAGGGACCGCGGCGACCGCGCCCCGATTCGTGCTTGACCGGCGGGAAGCCGTGCCGGCGCTGATCGGCCGGCACGAGGATTTCCTGATCGTCGCCGGCCTTGCCGGGGCGGCCAAGGACGTTGCCGCCCTGACGGAAGACGGCTCCCACACTTACGCGATGGCGGGCGCCATGGGCGGGGCCACCATGCTCGGACTCGGGCTCGCTCTCGCCCAGCCGGAGCAGAAGGTGCTCGTCGTCACCGGCGATGGGGAGCTTTTGATGAATGTCGGGGCGCTCGCCACCATCGCCATCCTCAATCCGCCCAATCTCTCGATCCTCTGCATCGATAACGGCCATTATGGCGAGACGGGCAATCAGAAGAGCCATACGAGCCTCGGGGTGCAGCTCGACCGGATGGCGGCCGGCGCCGGCATCCCGGTGATCCACGTGGTCGAGAGCGAGACGGACATCGCCTCGGGCGCGCGGGCGCTGCGCGAGCACAATGCGACCGCCTTCGTGCTGCTGCGGGTGAATGACGGGCCGGCCGCCGCGCTCCGGCGCATCATGAGCCCGGCCACCTGCCGCGAGCGGTTCCGCGCCGGGTTGCTCGGGAAAGGGCTGCTCGGCAACAAGGGAATGGCCGCCGGGAGCGCCAGAGGTGGCTGACGAAGCCAGGGAGCCGGGGGAATCGGCCGAGCGGCTCGCCGCGCGTCTCGCCGCGCACGGACATGCCGCCCGGGCCCGTGGGCTGCATGGGGCCCTCGCCCGCGGCGCCGAGCGTGCCGTGTTGCTCGCTCTCGACGAGGCGTGCCAGACGCTGCTGAGCGCGGTCGAGGCGTTCGATCCGGAGACCGAAGGCATGATCGAGGAGCTCAGGCTCTCGCTCGATCGCCGGCTCCGGCCGCCGCCGGCCGGGCACGAGCCGGATGCCGAGGAAGGGGAAAAGCCGGCGCGCTAAAGTTGGGGGGCGTTCGCTTGCGCTCACTCATATTCCGCCCCGGGTCATCACGCTCTAAGCTCATCCGATGCCCGGGTGGAAACAGGCCTCGGCAGGGGCGATGGCGCCGACCGACGTCTCCGAGGTGGTGAACGCGGCGCGGTTCAACGCGTATCATGGGCGCATCCTCGCGCTGTGCGGCGCGCTCGTCCTTTTCGATGGTTTCGACTTGAGCGCGATCGGCTTCGCCGCGCCCGAATTCGCCAATCAGTTCGCCATCAAGCCGGCGATGATCGCCCCGGTCTTCTCCGCCGGGCTGCTCGGCCTGACCCTCGGCGGCATCGTGTGCGGCCCCATCGCGGACCGGATCGGCGCCAGGCGTGTCTTCGCCGCCTGCGGCGTGATCTTCGGCCTGCTTTCGCTTGCGATCGCGGATGCGACCAGCGTAGGCGAGCTGCTGATCATGCGGTTCATCGCCGGGATCGCGATCGGCGGTGCCTCACCGATCGCGATTGCGATCGCGAGCGACATCCTGCCCAGCCGGCTTCGCACCACCGTGACGATGGTGCTCTCGGTCAGCGCTTCCCTGGGCGCGATCGCAGCGGGACACGCCTATGGTGGACTGCTCACCTTTTTCGGCTGGCGAGGCGTCTTCTGGATCGGCGGCCTGCTGCCGCTGATGCTGGCGCCGCTCATCCTGCTGCTGATGCCGGAGCCGCTCGAATTCCTGGTGATGCGCGGCGCCCCGCCAGCGCAGATCCAGGCGATCCTGGCCAGGATCGAGCCGCGCCAGGATTTCTCGCGCCAGACACAGTTCACGGTGCCGCGCGAGAACAAGGCCGGATTCCAGCCCGTGCTGCTCTTCCGTGACGGCCGCGCCGCGATCACCGTTTCCTTGTGGGTCGTGTTCGTCGTCTCTCTGATCGCGATCTATTTCCTCCTGCAATGGCTCCCGACGCTGCTTTCGGCCGATGGTCTTTCCAGCATCGAAATCGTTCGGGTGGTGAACGGGCTGCAGCTCGGCGGCCTTTTCGGGGTGCTGTTCGCCGCCCTGCTCGTCGTTCGGCTGCCGCCGTTCCTCGTTGCGGCGGCGGGATATTTTTGCGCCGCACTCGCGGTGCTCGGGCTTGCCGCCGCCGAGGGGAGCCATCTGCTCCTTGCCCTTATCGCGCTCTCCATCGGGATTTTCCTGCTCGGCGCGCAGAGCGTTCTGAATGTGAGCTCGGCCGGACTCTATCCCTGCTGCATGCGATCGACCGGCGTCGGCTGGGGATTCGGGGTCGGTCGCGCCGGCGCGACACTTTCCCCCGCCATGACCGGCACGCTCGTCGCCCTGCAATGGCGGCCGGCAGCGCTCTTCATGACAGCGTCCGTGCCGGCGGCGCTCGCGGCCCTTTTCATGCTGATGGTGCATCATCTGATACAAAGGCGAAGGCTTCGTGCGAGCCCGGCATGAGCCGAATCGGAGACGGCGGTGGCACGGCCCATGGGACGATATGTCGGCGCGATCGATCAGGGGACGACGAGCTCGCGCTTCATCGTCTTCGACCGGCAGGGAAGAATCGTCTCGGCCGCGCACAAGGAGCATCGCCAGATCTATCCGCAGCCCGGCTGGGTCGAGCATGATCCGATCGAGATCCTGCGCAACACGAACGAGGTGATCGGGGCGGCGCTGGCGCGCGCCAGCCTCACGGCCGCGGACCTTGCCGCGGTCGGCATCACCAACCAGCGCGAGACGACGATCCTTTGGGAAAAGGCGACCGGACGGCCGATCTCCAACGCGCTGGTCTGGATGGATACGCGCACCGACCGGCTCGTCCATCGCTATCGCCAGGAAGGCGGGCAGGACCGTTTCCGCGCCCGCACCGGCTTGCCGCTCGCCACCTATTTCTCCGCGCTCAAGCTCCTTTGGATGTTCGAGAACGTGGCGGGCGCGCGGGAGCAGGCCGCACTCGGCGAGGCTTTGTTCGGCACGGTCGATTCCTGGCTCGCCTGGAACCTCACCGGCGGGCCGGAGGGCGGGTTGCACATCACGGACGTGACCAATGCGAGCCGCACCCAGCTCATGGACCTCACACGCTGCGCGTGGGATGGGGAGATGCTCGCCGCGTTCCGGATTCCGCGAAGCGTGCTGCCGGAGATCGTTCCCTCCTCCGCTCTTTATGGCGAGATCCGGACCGCGCCGCTCGCGGGGACGAAGCTCGCCGGCATCCTGGGCGACCAGCAGGCGGCGCTCGTGGGCCAGACCTGCTTCGCCCCGGGCGAGGCGAAGAACACATACGGCACCGGCTCCTTCCTGCTGATGAACACAGGTGGGCGACCCGTCCACTCGCAGGCGGGGCTGCTCACCACCCTCGCCTATCAGTTCGGCGCGGAGCGGCCGCACTACGCGCTGGAAGGCGCGATCGCGATCACCGGCGCGCTGGTGCAATGGCTGCGCGACAATCTGAAGCTCTTTGGCACCGCGCCGGAGATCGAGAAGCTCGCGCGGAGCGTGCCGGACAATGGGGATGTCTATTTCGTGCCCGCCTTCTCCGGCCTCTATGCGCCCTACTGGAATGATGCGGCGCGCGGCGTGATCGCCGGGCTCACGCGCTTCGCGACGCGCGCGCATCTCGCCCGCGCCGCGCTGGAGGCGACCGCCTATCAGGTGCGCGACGTGGTGGAGGCGATGGAGGCCGATTCCGGCATCCGGCTCGCCACGCTCCGCACCGATGGCGGAATGGTCGGCAACGAGCTTCTGATGCAGTTCCAGGCGGACATGCTGAACGCCCCGGTGGTGCGGCCGAGAATGACCGAGACGACCGCGCTCGGCGCGGCTTACGCGGCCGGGCTCGCGGTGGGGTACTGGGAGAATCTCGGCGATCTCCGCGCGAACTGGGGCATCGACCGGACCTGGCTGCCGGTGATGGCCGAGGAGGCGCGTGCACGGCTCTACCGGTCCTGGAAGAAGGCGGTCGCGCGCGCGCTCGACTGGGTGGAGTGAGCCATTCGATCCGCGACTGAGCGGTCCTCGAACAATGCGCTTTTCAGACGCTGCAATGCAGCATACCTCACCTCGTGAGCGTCGGTGGGAAGCCGGTGACGATCATGGCCGCGGAAACTCAAGACGCGTCCCAGAACATGCCGGTCTTGCCTGCCGGATCTGCCGCGCGATTTGCCCTGCTCGCGCTGGCGCTTGCCTCGTTCGGCATCGGCACCACCGAGTTCGCCATCATGGGGCTCCTGCCGGAGGTGGCGCGCGATCTCGCCGTCAGCATTCCGCGCGCCGGCCTCCTGGTGAGCGGTTATGCGCTGAGCGTCACCTTCGGTTCGCCGTTCCTCGCGGTCGCGACAGCACGGATGGATCGAAAACGCGCGCTGCTCGTGCTGGTCGGGATCTTCATCTTCGGCAATCTGCTTTGCGCCCTGGCGCCGGGCTATTGGCTGCTGATGGGCGCGCGTGTCGTGACGGCGCTCTGCCATGGCGCGTTCTTCGGGCTTGGCGCGGTGGTGGCGGCCGGGCTTGCCGGGCCGGGGCGGCGCGCGCAGGCGATCGCCATGATGTTCGCGGGCCTCACGCTCGCGAATGTGCTCGGCGTGCCTTTCGGCACCGCGCTTGGCGAGGCGATGGGCTGGCGCGCCACCTTCCTTGCCGTCGCCGCGATCGGGCTGGTGGCCGCCCTCGCGCTCTCCGCCTGGCTGCCGAACGGCCTGCCCCTCCCGCGCATGCGCCTCATTCGGGAGGCGCGCGCCCTCGCCAACACGCAAGTGATCCTGGCGATGCTGATCAGCGCCCTTGCCTCCGCGAGCCTGTTCAGCGTCTTCACCTACATCACCCCGATCCTTGAGACGGTCACGCGGATTTCGCCACGCGCCGTGACCTTCATGCTGCTGCTGTTCGGGGTCGGGCTCACGGTCGGCAATGTCATCGGCGGGCGTCTTGGCGACAAAAGACCGATGCCGACCGTGATCGGGATATTCCTGATGCTGATCCCGGTCCTCGGAGCGTTCACCGTGACCAGCCGCGCGCCGATATGGGCGGGGCTGACCATCTTCGTCTGGGGCCTGCTGATCTTCGCGCTGGTTCCGCCTTTGCAGATGCGCGTGGTCAGTGAGGCCGCGCGGGCACCCAACATCGCCTCGACGCTCAACCAGGGGGCTTTCAACCTCGGCAATGCGACCGGGGCCTGGATCGGCGGCCTCAGCCTTACGCTCGGCATGCCTTACGGCGCCCTGCCGTGGCTGGGCGCGGCGCTGGCGGCGGCCGCACTCTTGCTCGCCATCCACTCACATCGGCTGGGGCGGATCGCGATCAGGCGGAATCGGCTGGCCATGTAAGGCTCGCCGCAAAATCGGGATCGCGCGGCCGGCTCGGATCTGCTCCCTGCAAGGGTCTTGCCCCAAGGCTGATCAAGCCCATATCCTGCCTGTAGGCAGGGAAATGGAGACCTTGGTGCCCGTGACCGCAAAGGTCCGCATCGCCGGCTCGGCGATCAGCCGCGCGCAGGCGGCGAATGCCGTACGCGGCTTCTTCCGGATCATGGAATTGTGGCGGGCGGAGGCGGCGGAGGCGCGGGCGATCCTCGGCCACCCGCCGGAACGCACATTCTACAAATGGCGGGCGGGAGAGGTCGGGGCCGTGCCGGCGGATACCATCCGCCGCATCGGCTATGTGAGCGGCATCTGGAAGGCGCTTCAGATCCTCTATTCCGATCCGGCGCAGGCGGATTCCTGGGTGCGGCGGCCGAACCTTCAATTCGGCGGGCAGGCGCCGATCACGCGGATGAGCGCCGGCGATGTCACCGACCTCGCCGCCGTCCGCCAATATCTCGACGCGGCGCGCGGACCCTGGTCCTGATCCCTCCCCTGCGGACGATCGATTGGCCGGAAGCAACACGGATCGTCGCCTCCCGCTATCCGCCGATCGAGCTCTATGAGCGGGTCTCGCCCGATCCCGCGGTGTGGGAGGCGCTGATCGCCGCGGAGATGCTGACCAACCCGCGCCTGCGCGATGAGGCGGGCGAGATCCATCTCGTTCCTCCCGGGGAACGGGTGAGCGGGCCAGGCGCGAGCTACGTGATGGCACCGTTCACGCATTTGAATCCGAAGGGCGGGCGTTTCTCGGATCCCGCCCACGGCGCCTATTACGCGGCGGGCGATCTCGCGACGGCGATCGCCGAGACCGCCTATCATTTCGGGCGCTTTGCCGCCGATGCCGCGGACGGCCCGCGCTATGAGGATATGCGCGTGCTCGTCGGCGCGATCTGCGCAGCGCTGCACGATATCGCGAAGCTCGACGCATCGGCGCGCGCGCCCCTGCTCGATCCGGAGGATTATGCGGCAAGCCAGGATTTCGCGGCAGCGCTGCGCGCGGCGGGAAGCATCGGCGTTCATTACCCGAGCGTGCGCCGGGAAGGCGGCGAATGTGTCGCGATCTTTCACCCCTCGGCCGCCGGGATTCCGGTGCAGACGAAGCACCTCAAATATCACTGGGACGGAACGGCGGTGCGCCGCTATTTCGATTACGAGACGGACCGGTGGATGAAGATCGGAGAGGCGGGAAAAGCCCGTGGAAAACCATCGGACTGACCGAGAAATAAGCCCGAACACATGACTGATCACGATTTCGGCTTTCGCTGCGACAACAAAGGCCCGGTCACAATCTTTGGGTGGGCAGGCTCTTCGGGCATCATGCAAGAAATTCAAAATCGGTGCAGGGTGGCGACAGGCACTGTTGCTACCGGGCCGCTGCCGCGCGCTACCGCCCGCAAGGCGGGGCTTGAATCACGTCTGTGTGATCGGACAATTGCTGCCGCCGCGGCGGGCTTCTTCCTGTCCCAACTCTATTGCGTATCCGTGATCATTATGGATAGTTATTAAGAGCACCCTTCTCGATACTTACGATACCCATAGCTTACGCATCGGTCCATCCGGATCTCGTCGATGATCCGGCGGGGAGGTGCGTGAATTTGCAAATCGGCTCCGGCGGAGGCTCCATGAGAGAGATGTTTGCAACGTCCGGCATGCGCCGCCGCCCCGTCGCGGCCGCAGTCGCTGTTACACTGGCGGCTCTGTTGTCCGGCGCCCCGACCGGAAAGGCCGCCGGGCTTCCTTCCTACATGGACCCGATCAGCGGGCCCGTCGCTTCGACGCCGGCGCAAACGGCGACCGACAACGTGCTCGCGCTCAATACTTCGATGTTCGAATTGTACGATAGCGCCGGGCGCATCTTCCGGGCGAACATTCTCGCGCAACATCCGGTCATCCTTGCCCTCTTCTCGGGAGCGGGCGGACGCTTCATTCTTTACCGGCCGGGCATGCCTCCGCTTGAGGCACCCAAGGTGCCGATCGTCTATCAGCTCCTGAAATCGATCGGCCACAGCACGATGGCGCTTTCCGAAATCGTGATGCCCTATCTGGAAAATCCTGCCAATCAGGACTGGCGCGCGCCCATGCTCGCCTATCGAAGCCGCATGCGATCCGCGCTCGACGGCCTCGATGCGGTCGATATGCCGAAGGAATGGCTGGCCACGGACCAGGCCATCCTGAAAAACAATATTGCCTTCATGGACGCCTGCATAAGCAAGGGTATCATAACCGTTGCGGATCTGCAGGCCTTCGCCAAGCAGCAGGCCCCTCTTCTGAAAGAGAATGTCGCCTGGGCGGCCGAGACGCAGGTGGACCACTGGATGGGCGTGGTCGCGGGTTGGAAGAAGATGCTCGGCAGCACGTGGGACAAGACCTACGCTGCCAGCAACACGATCTACGTGACGCGGCAGAACAATGTGCTGTTCAGCGTGCTTGCGCAGTTCTTCGGCCCTGATGCGATCAACTCGCGCCTGATGCTGATCGAGACGGTTTCCTTCACGACCACCCCGCAGGACATGCTGGAGTCGATGACGAGAATCATCGCCGACCGGACCGTGGGCGCGTTGTTCTTCGGCAACTACTACCTCATGGACTACGAGCTCATGGGCGGCAATGCGCGCGTGGCGATCGCCGAGGAAGACAAGACGCTCGGAATGGCGCCGTTCCTGCCGCCCGCGGTGCCGTTCGGCTCCCATCAATGGCCGACGCTGATCACGCCTGGCCCCGGCCCGACCTCGCTCGCCGACCTGCCTCACTGAAAGCGGGAGAGCGATCATGAACCTCAACACGGTGACCGCGGTCCGCCGGCCGGTATCGGTGGAAGAGATCGCGGAGTGGCGCAACGGCTACGCCTGGCTCGCGGGCGGCACCTGGCTCTTTTCGGAGCCGCAACCCGCCCTCGATACGCTGATCGATCTCGAGCGGCTGGGCTGGCCGGCGCTCGAAGCCTCTCCGGCCGGTCTCGATATTGCCGCGACATGCAGGATCGCCGAACTCTACCACTTCCGGGCTCCCAAGGCGTGGCTCGCCGCGCCCCTCATACGGCAGTGCTGCGAGTGTCTTCTCGCTTCCTTCAAGATTTGGAACGAAGCCACGGTCGGCGGGAATATCTGCATGTCCCTGCCGGCCGGGGCGATGATCTCCCTGGTCACGGCGCTGGAGGGAACCTGCACGCTCTGGCCGCGCGGTGGACCGCCGCGGGAGATTCCGGCCGTCGATTTCGTGACCGGCAACCACGCCAATGTCCTCGGGCCCGGAGAGTTGCTGAGAAAAATCCATCTTCCGGAAACCGCGCTCGCGAAACGGTTTGCGCTGCGCCGGGTGTCGCTCACGAAGCTTGGCCGATCGGCGGCGCTGCTGATCGGAACACGCGACCCCGCACGAGATGACCTGACGCTCACGATCACCGCGGCGACGCCGAGGCCGGTGCAGCTTCACTTCGCCAATGCGCCGTCCGCCAGGTCTCTTCGCGAGGCCATCGATGCCGACATTCCGGCAGACGGCTATTTCGACGACGTGCACGGGAGCGCCGCCTACAAGCGCCACCTGACATATCATTTCGCGGAGGAGATCCGCGCCGAGCTGGCGGAGGCGGCACCATGAACGAAGCGATGCGTCAATCGAGCCGCTCCATCGACGGCCTCGCCTTCAGCGTGAACAGGCGCCAGTTCACCGCGACACCGGAGCCAGGTCAGTGTTTGCGGACGTTCCTGCGCGAGCAGGGCTGCCACGGTGTGAAAAAAGGCTGTGACGCGGGCGATTGCGGTGCTTGCACGGTCTGGGTGGACGGCACGCCGGTGCATTCCTGCCTGATGCCCGCCTTCCGTGCCGCCGGCCGCGAGGTGACGACCATCGAAGGACTCGCCGACGATCACGGGCTGCATCCGATGCAGCAAGCCTTCCTGGATGCGCAGGCATTCCAGTGCGGCTTCTGCGCCGCGGGCATGATCATGACCGCGGCCGCGCTGAATGAGGAGCAGCGGCAGGATCTGCCGCACGCGCTCAAGGGCAATCTCTGCCGCTGCACGGGATACCGCTCCATCGCCGACGCATTCAAAGGCGCCTGCTTCGTCGAGGAAGACGTGGCGGGCAAGGCCTGCGGGACGAGCGTCCGCAATCCCTTCGCGGAAGGGATCGTCACCGGCCATGCGCGCTACACGATGGATGTCGTCGTGGAAAGGCTGCTGCACCTCAAGGTGCTGCGATCGCCGCACGCGCATGCGCGAATCCGGCGCATCGGCCGCGAGCGGGCGGCCGCGGTGCCGGGCGTGGTGCGCATCTTCACCTGGGAGGACGTGCCGCGCCGGCTCTTCAGCACCGCGACCCATGAGGACCATCTCGTCGATCCGGACGACACCTACGTGCTCGACGACGTCGTCCGCTTCGCAGGGCAGCGCGTGGCGGCCGTGGTGGCGGAAACCGAGGGCGCGGCGGAGGCGGCCTGCCGCCTGCTCGACGTGGAATACGAGGGTCTGCCCGCCATCTTCGATCCGGAGGCAGCGATGCTGCCGGGGGCCCCCGTGCTGCACGAGAAGGGGAGCGCCGCCTATGGCAATGTCTATGTCGATATCCACGGCGAGGTCGGCCGCACGGCGGACGGGTTCGCGGCAGCCGACGTGATTCACGAGGGAACGTACTCGACATCGCGGGTGCAGCACGCGCATCTCGAGACGCACGGCTCCATCGCCTGGACCGACGAGAAGGGGCGGATCCATGTCCGCACCAGCACTCAGGCCCCCTTCGTCATCCAGCAGAAGCTCTGCCACATTTTTGCGCTGCGCACGCGAGACGTCCACGTCTTCACCGAGCGCGTGGGCGGCGGATTCGGCGGCAAGCAGGAAATGGTTTCGGAGGATCTCTGCGTGCTGGCCACGCTGGCGACGGGCCGGCCGGTAAAATGGGAGCTCACGCGCGAGGAGGAGTTCATCGGCGCGACCACCCGCCACCAGATGACCTCGCGCGTGCGGCTCGGCGCGCGGCGGGACGGTGTGCTGACCGCAATCGAGGTTCGTGTCGTCTCCAACACCGGTGCCTATGGCGGGCATGGCGGCGAGACGCTCGCCGCGGCGCTCGCGAGCCCGCTGGCGGCCTATCGGTGCACGAACAAGAAGGCGGACGGATACGCCGTCTATACCAACATGGTGCCGGGGGGCGGGTTTCGCGGCTATGGCGCGTCGCAGACGACCTTCGCCATCGAGTGCGCGATGGACGATCTGGCGAAGAAGCTCGATCTCGACCCGTTCGAGATACGAAGGCGCAACATGGTTCGCCCTGAAGACTGGATCGAATCCATCTGGGGCGAGGCTTCGGATGTCGATTTCGGCAGCTACGGGCTCGACCAATGCATGAATTTCGTCGAGCGGGCGCTGGCGAGCGGCCGCGGCGCGGCGAAGCCGGAAGGGGATCAGTGGGTCGAAGGGAAAGGCGTGGCGCTTGCCATGCTGGAATCCGGACCTCCGACGGAGCACCGCTCGGGCGCCGAAATGCGCCTCCTTGGCGATGGAACCTATCACCTCGCGGTCGGATCGACCGAAATGGGCAATGGCTCCGTCACGTCCCATCGCCAGATCGCCGCCGAAGTGCTGGGCACGCGCGCCGGCAAGATCGACATCATCAATGCGGACACGGACCTGACGCCCTACGATACCGGAACCTTCGCGAGCACCGGAACGGTGGTTGCCGGCCGGGCCGTGGCGCTGACGGCGGCCGCGCTCAGGGACAATATCCTCGAGTATGCGAGCCGCAATTCGGGCGTGCCGGCGGAGGAGTGCCGCCTGGAGGACGACGTTGTGATCTGCGGCGCGCGGCGCATCCCGCTTGTCGAGCTTCATGCGGCGGGCATGGGCGAGAGGCATCGCTTCGAGGCGCGGCGCAAATCCTATCTCTCCCCGCGCACGGTCGGGTTCAACGTGCATGGCGTCCGCGTCGCGGTCAATCGCGTGACCGCGGAGATTCGCATTCTGCAAAGCGCGCATGCGGCCGATATCGGGCGGCTGATCAACCCCCTGCAGTGCCGTGGGCAGATCGACGGCTCGATCGCCATGGGACTCGGCTGGACGCTTTGCGAACACATGGTGCATGACGAGAACGGCAGGATGGTCAACCCGAGCCTCCGCAATTGCCGGATTCCGACATTCGCCGACGTGCCGGCGAGCGAGGTCTTTTTCGCCGACACGCACGACCGGATCGGGCCGCTCGGCGCCAAGGCGCAGGGCGAGTGCGCCATCAACCCGATTGCGCCGGCCATCGCCAATGCGGTCGCCAACGCGACCGGCGTGCGTTTCGCGCACCTGCCTTTGACACCCGACCGGATCTTCAGCGCCCTCGGCGCAGAGCCGTGAACGAGATGACGGAGCCGGCCGCCGGCGCCGTTTCCGTTGTCACCCAGACGCGGGCGCGCGAAGGGATGGCGGAGGAATTCTCGCGCTGGCAACAAAAGATCAGCGCGGCGGCGGCTTCGTTTCCCGGCTTTATCGAGCAGTCCGTGATTCCGCCCAATCCGCCCCTGCAGGCGGACTGGGTGATCGTGCAGCGCTATGCGAGCGCGGAGGCGGCTTCCGCATGGCTGCGCTCCGAGCAGCGAACCGCGCTTCTCAATGAAGCCCAGCCGCTGCTGGTAGGCCGGGACGACGTGCATCTGGTGCGCGACGATCGCGACGGGGTGCGGCCGGCGCCTGTCTCGGCGGTGATCTCGACGCGGGTCAAGCCCGGGCAGGAGCGGGCCTACCGCGCCTGGGAGCAGCGCATCGCCGCCGCGCAGGCGAAATCCCCGGGCTTTCAGGGCTATCGGTTCGAGCCGCCCATCCCCGGCGTGCAGGAGGATTGGCTGGCGATCCTCCGGTTCGACAGTGAAAGCAACCTTCAGGGTTGGCTCGATTCGCCGGAACGGCGGAAGCTGCTCGAGGAAGCGGAGCCGCTCGTCGAGGAATATCACGCCCGCGTCGTGCGCACAGGCTTCGAGCAATGGTTTCCGCCGGTCGGTGACCAGGCCTCTTCACCGCCGGCCTGGAAGCAGAACATGATTGTTCTCCTGCTGCTCTACCCGGTGGTGTTCCTGTTCGGCGCCCTGGTGCAGACACCGCTTCTGATGGGGCGGGCGGGCATGCCGTTCTGGCTCGCCCTTTTCGTCGGCAATGTCGTGAGCGTCCTGCTGCTCAACTGGCTGGTGCCCTGGACGAGCCGCGGCTTCCTGTGGTGGCTTTCGCCGCCGCGCGTTTCACGTTCGAAAATGAACGTCGCGGGCGCGGCGCTCATCCTCGGGCTCTATGCCGTATTGCTGCTCATCTTCTCGCAGTTCTCGTGATCGATATCACGCCGCCCGGCCCAAGACACCTCTCCCAGCCCGCCGTCGGCGGCCAGAAGAGTGACATTTCTGCTTTGCTCAGGGCGGACATTCTCGCTTTGCGCCTACAGTCGTGGTCGGATAAGCCGCTTTATGGAAAGTCCGCTATTGAATCTGCTCGATGTAACGGGTGATGCGATCCTCCGGATCGGTCAGCGGCAATTTGAGAGCCTTTTCGACACAATGGCGCTGAATCCGCGTCTCGCGATAGTACCTCGTCTCGCCTTGGTTGGCCGCGGCATTTGAAGAATCCGCTGCATCTAAGATATTCGAATATGCCACGAGGCCTCCCGCCGCTTTTTTCAGGTCGTAGCCCAATTTGGAAAGCGTCCATCGGAGGAAGCACGGCATTGCGGCTTCTAGGGCGCTAATTTTGGCAGCGCTTCTCCGGAGATTATCGGATGCCCTTTCAACGCGAGGGTCGTCACTTGTATATACGTTCGCAATGTAGAACAACAGTTCATGAGCTTCTCGCCGTATTTGAATGAGACTCACTAACGGGTTTGCCAAGAAATGCGTCGCAAACCAGCCAACACCACCCAGGGCAATCGTCACGATCGCGTTCAACTTGCCCTCGTCATGGCCTACTCGCTCCTCTGTCTCTCTCCGTCATCCGCAAGTCTTTTCGAGGCGGCGCTCACAACTCGAACTCATGCTTTAGGAGCCATTCCCTTGCGCGATCTCGCCGAACTGCCCATTTTCCAGAGCCTTTGCGGCCCACAGGGTAGAACAGCGCCTCGTCGGGCCCCGCGCCGCGCTTCTTGAATACCTCTGACTCTGAACAGTAGTGGTTGTAGGCGCTCTGGACGGTTTCCTCGAAAGCTCTTGGCATTGGTAGCTTCGACGAGGGCGGCCGCATGGAACGAACCCGGTCAATGATGTCCACTCGTCGGAGGCCGCGTGTGTCGTAAGGCCACAGGACCTTGATCATGTGCAGCAGATAGGGGTTCTTCAGGCGGTTCGACCGCTCGAGAACCTCCGGGTGGCCCTTAAGCCACTCGTCTAGCCATAGACCAACGTCAAAGTCGTTGTCCCCCATGAGGCTCTCCCCAACGTTTCAGAGGGGCGGACCTTGCTTTGGCATCCTGCGCTGCTGTCATTTAAGCCAGCCCCAGACGCGAAATCGTCGCCCGGCCCACGTTGTAGCTCTTCGCCAGTTCCTTGAGCGTAGCACCTTCTGCCCGCCGCCGCCGCGCTTCCTTCTGCTGCTGCGGAGTGAGCTTCGGCGGTCGGCCCATGTGCTGCCCGCGTGCCTTCGCCCGCGCACGGCCTTCCGCCGTGCGGGTGCGGATAAGATCGCGCTCCACGTCCGCCAGCCCGCCGAGGACGGCAATCATCAGCCGCCCGGTGCTGGTGGCGGTGTCGGCCCACGGCTCCGCCAGTGATCGGAATTGCGCCTTGGCGTCCACGATCTGCTTGACGATGGCGAATAGGTCAAAGGTGCTGCGGGCAAGGCGGTCAATGCGCGTCACCGTCACCACGTCGCCGGGAGCGAGGGCTTTCAGGAGCTTCAGGAGTTCGCGCCGGTCAGGACGTGCGCCGGTCGCCTTCTCGCGGTAAATCGTGCTGCATCCCGCCTTGCGAAGCTGGTCAAGCTGCGCGGCAAGGGTCTGGCCAACGGTGCTGACGCGGGCATAGCCGAGGCGGCGGTTTTGCGGTTTCTTTTCGGGCATATCTTATGAGGCAACGTAACCCGTTGATGGCATTGGGTCAACGGAAATGTCCGAAATTTTTTGATTTTCGTTTCGGCCTTCAACGAATTGTCCCTGGACGTCATTCGGGCCGGAAAGACCCGTGTTCCACCTTTCAAGGAAACCCAAAATGAAACGGGAACGTACGAGGGGCGCACGGGTGATCGGATTTCTGGCCGCCGCCGCTGGCCCGAGCAGCATGCCCGAGCAGCATGCCCGAGCAGCATGCCCGAGCCGACCTCATCATGGACCCACAGGGTACGCGCGACTGCTTGATCCGGATGATAATGATTTCGATTACGAGACGGACCGCTGGATGGAGATCGGAACGGCGGGGAAGCCTCATCCCTGACGGCTTCCTTCGGCGCCCGGAGAATGTTCCGAACCCATAATAACATCTCCGCGGCACGCCGTTCGCGTGCCGTCGATCGAGTGATCCGCGCGGAGCGCGCAGCCCTGCCATTGCCGATTCCGCCGAAACGCGGCAGGGTGCGGCGCGAGTTCTGTTCACAATCGCATCAATCGCCTTTAGGCTCCGAAAATGCGGATCGGCCGGGAGCCTGAACCTATGAGGGGCAATCCGTGACCACACGCAGGGCATTTCTTGGCTTCACCGCATTCAGCCTCGGCGCATTGGCCGCGGGCTTCCGTCAAATCGCCTTCGCTGATGAGGCGCAGCCGCTGATCGATGGCGTCAGCGCCGCCTGCCAGCGTTTGGCGCCGCTTGGCTGGCGGCAGCTTTTGCTCGAGGCGACGGGCGGTGAATTCGATATTACGGCGGCCGATCTCAAGGCGGAGCTTACCAAGCCGCTCGCGCGAATCGATCGCACCTATCCGGGATTCGGTGATTTCGACGTCGCCGGCGTCCGTGCCGTTACGAGGGGCAATCCGGATCGCAGCCTGCTCTACCATGCCTTCGCCTCGCCGGGCGTCGTCGCCCGGCGTGACGACGCGGCACTCAGCAGCTTCCCCACGCTTGCTGAGATCGACGCGATCGAGAATTTCGTTTACGGGGTCGATCCACCGACGATCGCCGAGCTCGAGCGCCGTGCCGAAGGGAATACGCTCGGCATCGTCGTCTATGCACTCCAGTATCGCAACATGCCGATGTCGGTTCACGGCCAGCACGCGGAACTATGCTTCGCCCGTTCCGGCATCGCGAGGCTTGGCTCGATCGAGCCGCTCTACGACGCGAAGCAGCGGAACTTCGTCACTGTGGACGCGGCGCGGCCGTTCGAATTCCGTGTCGTTCCGCGCCGTTTCGCGGCCTATGTCGCGGTCAAAATCATGGGTGCGGCCGCGAGCTTCGGTCCGCAGGATCCGCTTCCGAGTGATGCGGATCGCGAATTCTGGGTGCCGATCCATAAGCTTTTCAACGGCCCGGAATGCATTGCCGGGCGCAATCTCGATCTCGAGCTGGCTTACGGGTTGCGCAACGACGAGCTTGCGCAGTTTCATCGCTTCCTCGAGCTCAACGGGCTAGAGAACAATTGGGGTGAGCCCGATCTCGAGCACTTCCCGTTCGTGATCAAGGATGCGCAGATCGGATCGCTTTCGCGCCGGGCGGATTTCGGTTTCGGCGTGCTGGAGCCGCGGCCGTCACCGCTCGTCGAGGCTGCGGAATACAAGGGGCGGCCGCTCACCTTCCCGGTTGACGGGCGCTACATGGCGGATCCGGAGAATGTTGCTTTTTCCTCCCTGCAGGTCCTGCCGGTGAGCGAGTCGGGCCCTGTTCCCAACTATGAGCAGGACGCCGCGCAGGACACCCAGAGGCCGGCTCCGGAATATCTCAATGTCCGCCACCGGGTGCTGCCGAACGGCGAGATCGAGAATCTGAACCTGAGACCGGACATGATGGAGATCATCCGGAAGGGCGGCTATCAGGCCCTGCACTACATCGATTTCTCGGGTGATGGGTGGATCGCCGCGCGCTGCCCCCAGCTCGAAGACGTGATCGCCCAGCGAATGCCTGCCTACTGCATGGTCGGCCTGCCGGATTTCTTTCCTGACATAACGCAGCGCGAACTGATGCGATGGTGGCGGAAGACGGTGCCGGAACCGATTCGCGCAGCACTCTGGGTGATCCCCCCTTACGCGCTTTCGCAGACGAGGATCGCGGCGGACATTACCCTCCCGGTCGCATTCAGCCTCGAGGACACCACGATCACGGCGATCGTCTCGCAGCCCGTGGATGCGCCGGGTCCGATCCAGATCCCAAATGGTCCGCCGGCGGATTGGAAGGTCGGCCTGCCGGACGGTTCTCCCGGACTGTTCGATCCCGGCTGGGATACGAGCCAGGGGATCTATTTCAATGATCCGCGGCGCCCGCTGCAGAAATTCCTGGCTGGCTACGGGCTCGGCTCGCCTTTCGTGGAGGATGCGAAGCTTTGCGCGGCGCTCGGCAACTACTGGCCCGGTGTATCGCCGGATGGCGCGCGTGTCTTTCAACCCGCCAAACATCTCAGCGGGTACCTCTATCCCTATCCGACGATCACGCCGCTCACGGACGAGGAGATCGGAAGCGCGCCGCTCCCGGACGGAAAATTCATGCCGTGGGATGGCGTCCGCGGTCCTTCCTTGCGCACGGTCGATGGGCGGGTGGTCGCCGCCTACAGCGACGAGAACCGGGTCGATTACGTCGATCTTGTCGGGAAGATGACCTCTGCCCTGACCTCACGCATCGACATCACGGAGTATGAGGCGCGCACCCTTGCCATGGAGGCGGTCTATTGGAGCCTCGGCATCCACGACCCCGACTATTTCCGGCACGAGGAAGCGAAGACAGCCGTGGCCAAGATTCTGCGGGCAAAGGCGGCCTGGGCCGTGCTTTCGTTTCGAGCGGTGTCCACGGACCATCCCGACATTGTTGCAGCCGAAGAGGCGACCGGCGTGACGCTTCCCGGCCCGCGGCGCTACCGCTTCCATGTCTATCGGTGGGGAGCGCAAAGCCCCGACCCCGATGATCTGCGCATCGTGTTCGTCGATGTGCTCGAGCAGGTGATTGCCTGTGTCTCCGAAAATACCGTTTTGCTGCGGCGGGATAACGGGGAGTGGGGGGCCGACACCTCGATGCCGACCTGATCGGCGGCGGCGATCACCGCCAGACGGCACGGCCTCGATGTCGTGCTCTGTGAGCGCGAGCCATTCTTCCATGAGCGGCCGGGCGAAACGCTGCATCCCGGGCTCGAGCCGCTGCACGGAATTCGGCGACGATGCGGGGGGGCGCGTGGAAGGGCTTCCATGTCTGGCGCGCGGATTTCGATAATTTCCTGCTCACGCGCGCGCGTGAGGCTGACGTCCACATACGTCGGCCCTGTGGGGTCGTCCGCGTTCTCCTGGATGCCGAAATTGTGCGCGGTGTCGTGACAACGGAAGGCCCGCTTCGCGCACCTCTGGTGATCGACGGGAGCGGACGGTCACGTTGGCTCGGCCGTGTGCTCGGGATCGCAAGTCCGGCCCGCTCGCCCCCGTTCATCGCCCGCTACGGTTACGCGGAGGGCTCCTGCCCCCTGCGCGATGAGGCACCGATGCTGCTCGGCGACGCATCCGGCTGGACGTGGACGGTACGGGTCCGGGAGAGGACGTGCCAGTGGACGCGGCTTTCCTTCGGCGCACTTCCCGACCGCGACTGGCTGCCGGACGAATTCCGCGGCCTCACGCCGCTCGCGCGCTCACGCGGCACAGATGTGACGTGGCGAATCGCGGACAGAACCGCCAGGCGCAGCTAGTTCATGATCGGTGACGCCGCGGCGACGCTCGATCCGACTTCGGCGCACGGCGTGCTCAAGGCGATCATGTCCGGCATAGCCGCGGGCGATCTTGCCGCCGGGATGCTCGGCGGACGACTTCCGGCGGAAGCGACCGGGGCCGCCTACCGCGACTGGCTCTCCGGTTGGTTTGCGCAGGATGGGACACGGCTCACCCAGTTCTATCGGATGCTCAAACCGGCGCTCTTCGGCTAGAAAATGTCATGCGCTTCGATGAAGCCTCAGAAAGAAGGGGGCTTCTTTTTCTGAAGGCAAAGAAACAAAAAAGACTTTTCTCCGTTTTCCGGACCAAGCGCCGGATGTGGGCTGCGAATGAAAGGATGAAAGTTCTTTGATTCTTTCTTTCAAGAAAGAACGACTTCTCTTCTTTGTTTACCCCACGGGGCCGGATAGAAGGTTCATGATATCTTCCAGCAGATCACGATCAGCCGGAATCGGCTGATCGCGTGAAGATGTTCGTAAAACAAATCCATGGAGCGGTGTGCGTGGGTCCATGCATGCGCCCACCCAGATCAACATGGTTTCTGGTGGATCGCTTCGCGATCCGCCAAGGCCCAAGGCGAAGACATAAAATTGATCGAGAAATCAAGCCAAGAACGCGATAATCTGAAATCATCACGCTCAGGATGTCTAAACATCGCCCCCCTCAAGGCGATTGCAATTCTGCATGGGTCGTCGCAGCGTCGTGGACGAACGAAGGAGAGACAGGCATGAGGAAGAGCAGCGTGGGATCAGCCGGGATGAGCACGGCACGGCTGGAACGCCTCGGGCCAGCCATGCAGTCCTACGTGGACCGTGGCATCTACGCCGGCATCAGCACAATCGTCGCCCGCCGCGGTGTCGTCGTCCAGGAGGGGCAATATGGATTACGCGACAAGGAAGCCGGCCTGCCGATGACGGAGGACACGATCTTCCGCCTCTATTCCATGACGAAGCCGATCGTCTGCACGGCCTTCATGACGCTGTTCGAGGAGGGGCGGTTCCGGCTCATCGACCCTGTCTGTCGCTATGTATCGTCCTTCGCCGCCGTCAAGGTCCTGCAGGCGGACGGGACACTCGCCAATCCGCAGCGGCCCGTGACGCTGCGTGACCTGATGGCGCACACCAGCGGCCTTTCCTATCACTTCTTCGATGATACGCCGGTCGGCCGCACGTACGTCAACGCAAAGCTCCTGGATCCACATGCCCCGCTTGCCGCGGCGATAGACGACCTCGCCCGCTATCCGCTTGCGTTCGAGCCTGGCATGCGATGGCATTACAGCGTGGGCATCGATGTCGCCGCACGCGTGATCGAGGTGATTTCCGGACAGACGCTCGCCGATTTCCTCCGCGAACGCCTGTTCGAACCGCTCGGGATGGTCGATACGGCGTTCGACGTTCCGGCAAGCAAGCGCGATCGCCTCGCAGCGATGTATGGCCGGCCGGACATTCTCGATCCGGCTCAGACGTTCAAGGCCGCGTTCACGCAATGGCTCGGCGGAACCAACGAGCGAATTGACGTGGCCGGGACCTATCCGATCGATGCGCCTGCGACGTTCCAGCGCGGCGGTCACGGCCTGTTCGGAACGGTACGCGACTATTTCCGCTTCGCGCAGATGCTGGCAAACGGCGGAGAATTCGACGGCGTACGCATCCTCGGACGCAAGACGCTTGCCCTGATGCATACCAACCATCTGCCGCTCACGCTGCTGCCGCTCAAGATCGGTGATCTGCCACTCCCGGGCTACGGTTTTGGGCTCGGCTCGCGCGTCGCGCTCGACGTCGCAGAGACCGGAGCGCCGGGTTCGGTCGGCGAGTTCGGCTGGTCCGGTGCGGCGAAGACGCATTACTGGGTTGATCCGATCGAACAGGTCGTCGCCCTGTTCATGACGCAGTCGATGTCGAGCTTCGATCTGCCCGAACTCGATCTGCGCGCACTCGCCTACGGGGCAATCGTCGAATAGCACCATGCTCGCCTAGTGCCCGATCGCAGAGAAAAGTGACTCGCGAAGCGAGCACTTTTCGCCGCGTGAATCGGGCACTTGGACAAAGAGCTATGTGCCGGCTTTCTATGAAAGCTGGCACTAGAGCGGGATGAGATCGCTTCGCACTCCTCCATCCCGCTCCGGCCATTTGTTTTCCCCATAACCCAGGCCTACGGTGCGTCCACCTCAGGCGATCACGCCCTGGCGGGCGCGGCCGATGCAGGTTCCCGCAACGCCCCTTGTGCGACCGGCTCCGGCACGTTCAGGAGAAGCGGGCCGAGACCTTCCGTCATCGTCAGGTGCGCGATCACGGCATCGCGAAGCCTGGGATAGGGTAGGCCCGCCAGCATCGCCGTCTGCACCGCGGTCATGACCTCGCCGGCTTCGGCGCCGATCATTGCGAAGCCGACAATGCGGTCATCGCCCGCGCCGACGAGAATTTTCATGAAACCCCCGCTCTCGCCCGTCGTTGCCGTGCGCATCACATGGCTTGTCGGCAGCGTTGCCGTACGCACTTCAACGCCCTGGCGTTGCGCTTCGCGTTCATTGAGCCCCACACGGGCGAGCGGCGGGTCCGTGAACACGCAATAGGGCACCAGCCGGTCATGCGTGCTGCGGCTGCCCCCGGCCAGATTGTCCTTGACGATGCGAAAATCGTCCACGGACACATGCGTGAACATCGGGCTGCCGGCGCATTCCCCCATGGCCCAGACATCGGGCGCGCTGGTCTCCAGCCGTTCATTGACGCGGATAAAGCCGCGCTCATCCAAGGCAACGCCCGCCTTCTCGAGCCCGATCCCGGCCGTGTTCGGAACCCGTCCCACTGCGACCAGGATATCGCTGCCCGCGATCTTCCGTTCGCCGGAACGCGTGCGCACGGTCAAGCTGACATTCTCGCCCGACCGGCCCTGCACTTCGATGGTCTCGGCCGAGAGCAGGAACTCGATGCCTTCGGCGGCGAGGATTTTCTGCATGGCCTCCGAGACGTCCGGATCCTCCCGGCTCATGAGAATGGGCGATGGCTCGATCACGGTCACGCGGCTGCCGAAGCGCCGGTACGCCTGAGACATTTCGATACCGACATAGCCTCCGCCGAGCACGATGAGATGAGCGGGCAGACGGTCCAGCTCCAGAAGCTCGATATGCGTGAGCGGACTGGCCGCGGCGAGGCCGGGGATTCCCGGAACGGCGGCATGCGTGCCGAGATTGAGAAAGACCTGCTCCCCGGCCAGCACGCGCGTTCCGCCGTCATTCAGCGTGACTTCCAGCGTCTTCGGCGCGACGAAACGCCCGCTTCCCATGATGAGTTCGGCGCCGGTCGCCTCGAAATTCTCCCGGAAAATCGAGTCCATGTGCGCGACCATCTCGCGCTTGCGCTCGCGAACCTTCGCCATGTCGATGGTGGCGGGGCCGGTCATCGTGCCGAACTCCGCGGCGTGGCGCGTCTGATGCGCGATCCGGGCGCTCCAGACCTCGTTCTTGCTTGGCATGCAGGCGATATTGGGACAGGAGCCCCCGATCCATTTTCGCTCCACGAGGGCAACCCGCCGCCCCGCGCGCGCCAGATGCCAGGCAATCAGATTTCCGCCCTGTCCGCTGCCAAGGACCAGCACATCATACCGTTCCGCTTGAGCCATCCCTTCCTCCATGCGCAACAATTCTCCTCATGAATAGCGAGCCGTGACCGGAAAAGCCGGGGGTCGAAGCCATCGCCCCGACCCCCGGTGCCGGCCATCGTCTTCCGATTCCGAAGTTCGCGGCATCGCGATGCGGATGGAATCGAAACACCTGGTCTTTATTTTCAGTGACCTGCCTATTCCCCTGCGTTCCTCATGAGGGGCGACGAGCGAAAGGGGAGCAGGACACAAGAGCGGAATGCGTTCGCTCGCGCTCACCCATCCCGCTCTCGCCGTTTATTTCCCCGCGTCATTCAGACCTGTGGCGATTCCGCCTTCGGTCATCACGCTCTAAAGCGTTTAAGTCGCAAAGTATTTAGGCCGCGCGTGCCGTCTGGCTGCGGAGCGCGGGCAGCATGTCCTCGGGCTCGGGCCGGTGTGTGTAGTCCGGGTTGACCTCAGCATAGCGGATCACGCGGTCCTGGCCAATCACGAAACGCCCCGGCATCGGCAAGGTCCAGCTCGCATCGCCGTTGAACGACGGCAGATCGTTCTTCAGGCTTTTGTAGAGCGCGATCAGATAATCCGGCATCGCAAATCGCAGGCCGAAAGCGGCGGCGACCTCATTGCCCGGGTCGGAGAGGATCGGAAATTCGAGGGTGTTGGTACGGACGGACTTGCGGCTGTTGACCGCATTCTGCGGTGAGATCGCGATGAGATTGGCGCCCAATGCACGGAATGAGGGCAAGACTTCCTGCAGCGCCTGCAGCTCCATGTTGCAGTACGGGCACCAGACGCCGCGATAGAAGCTGACCACGAGCGGCCCCTCCGCGAGCAGCGCGGCGGACGAAACCTCTTTCCCGTCAGGGTCTTTGAGCGCGAAGGCAGGGGCGATATCGCCGGCCTTGAGCGCCTTTGCCGCGGCGCCCGAGGCAATCAGCTCATCGGTCGCGCGATGCATCGTGTCGATCACCGACCGGGGCACGCTGTAAGGCGGCTTGCCGGCCTCGAAATCGGCCTTGAAGGCGTCGAGCCTGGCTTGCAGGGACATTTGCGGGGCCATGGGGCTTCTCCCGGAGCTTTTCGCAGGCGGCGGAATGCCGCGCCGGGCAAAGCTGCACCGCATGGGACTGACGGGCCAGAAGCGATGTGGCAATAACATTCATTCCTCGGAGGAATGGCTATGGACCGGCTGGCAGCGATGGAGACGTTCGTCCGGGTGGTGGAGACCGGCTCGTTCTCCGCCGCCGCGCGTGACCTCAGCGTGGGCCAGCCGGCCGTCTCCAAGACGGTCGCACAACTGGAAGAGCATCTGGGCGTGCGCCTCTTGAGGCGCTCCACCCGCGGCCTCTCCCCGACCGAGGCCGGGCAGACCTTCTATGATCGTGCCCGGCGGGCGATCGCGGAGGCGAACGAGGCTGAGCATGCCGCGCGCGGCGCGGGCGCGGGCCTGACCGGCCGCCTGCGCGTCTCGGCCGCCGTCACCTTCGCGCGGATCCATATCATCCCCCGCCTGCCGGAATTCCTGGCGGCGCATCCGGACCTCGTCATGGATATCATTCTCGATGACCGGGTGATCGGTCTCGTCGAGGAGGGCATAGACATCGCCTTGCGGATGGGCTCGCTCGGCGATTCCTCGCTGACGGCGCGCAAGCTCGCCTCCGCGCCGCGCCGGGTCGTCGGAACCGCTTCCTATTTCGCGCGCGCCGGGGTTCCGGCCACGCCGGCCGAGCTCGCAACGCACGCGGCGGTGATCTACACGCAGGACGGCGGCTCCGGCAGCTGGCGTTTTCGGCAGGGCGCGACGGAGACCTCGGTCGATATGAAGGGTCCTATCCGTGTCAGCGCGGCCGAAGGGGTGCGGGCCGGCGTCCTCGCCGGCATGGGCCTCGCCGTCGCCTCGGAATGGATGTTCAGCCCCGAGCTTGCCTCGGGCGAAGTGCGGGCCGTGCTGTCGGAATGGTCCTTGCTGCCGACCGATCTCTGGGCGGTCTATCCCACGGGCCGGATGCCGAGCGCCAAGGCCCGCGCCTTTGCCGCTTTCGTCGTGGCGGCGCTGAGGCAGGATCATTCCACGCCGGAATGACTCTCGTTGCGCGAGCCGGCGCGAACGCAGACCGCTCCGGATGTGATATGGGGTATCGAGAGATCCGGGGGAAACGGGCATGCCGCGCGCACTCGAGCCGATCGATCCGGCCTGTCATCCTGACCTGAGCGGCGTTCTCGCGCCGGTCGATGACGAGATCGAGGTGGCGGATCTGCCGGTGATCGGGAAAATTCCCGAGGATTTGCACGGCGTTTATCTGCGCAACGGACCGAACCCGAAATTTCCTCCGCTCGGCAGCTATACCTACCCGCTCGACGGCGACGGGATGATCCATGGTGTGTGGCTCGCCCAGGGAAAGGCGCGCTATCGCAACCGCTATGTCGTGACCAAGGGGCTTCAGGCGGAAATCCGGGCCGGCCGCGCCCTCTGGGGTGGTATTTTGACACCCACCATGCCGCCCGCCGCGCTCGTCGGGCCGGACCAGGACCCGGAGGGCGACAAGCTCCTCCCCGGCATCAATATCGTCCGCCACGCGCATCGCCTCCTCGCGCTTGGCGAGGGCACCGCGCCCTATGAGATGACCGGGGAACTCGCCACCATCGGGCGCTATGATTTCGCGGGTGGCCTGCCGCTCGGCATGTGCGCGCACCCGAAGATCGACCCGGCGAGCGGGGAGATGATCGTCTTCCGCTATGGGCTGGAAGAGCCCTATCTCTATTGGGCCGCGATCGGCCCCGACGGGACCGTGACGCGCCCGCCCGAGGTGGTCGCCGAGATCGATCGCGGCTACATGATCCACGATTTCATGATCACCGAGGATTTCCTCGTCCTCGTCATCAATCCCGCCACATTCGATCTTGCCCGCGCGGCCCGGGGCGCGGGCCCGCTTGCCTGGGAACCGGATCGCGGCACACGCATCGCCGTCATTCCGCGCCACGAAAAAGGGGGAAAGATCCGCTGGGCCGAGACGGATGCCTTCTGGTGCTGGCACTATGCCAATGGCTGGCAGGAGGGTCGGGAGATCGTCACGGTCTTCCCCTGGTGGAGCCATCTCGGTTTCGGCATCCAAGGCGCGCCGCCGGTCAAGGGCCATCTCGCCCGCGCGCGGATCGACCCGGGTTCGGGGAGTGTCCGTCTCGATATGCTCGATGAGCGGCCGACGGAGTTTCCGCGCATCGATGATCGCCGCCAGGGCCGGCCGACACGCTATGCGATGGCCTCGCACCGCGCCTCGCCCGCCCTCCGGCTCGGGGCCTATGACGAGCTTCTCCGTCTCGATCTCGCGCGTGGAACGATTGCCGTGCACCGTTTTCCCGGCCAGGCGATCGGCGAAGCGGCCTTCGCGCCCAAACCGGGACGAAGCGAGGAAGAAGCCGGCTATATCCTCACCTTCACGACGGATCTCGGGACGATGCAATCGCGCTTCGTCATCCTCGATGCCGAGGATTTTTCCGCCGCGCCGGTCGCGGTGGTGACGCTGCCGCGGCGCGTGCCGCTCGGCCTGCACGGCAATTGGTGCCCGATGGAGGCGTGAGTGGAAGCGTGAGATAGGAGCGGGCTTCGATGCTGCGCCTGATCGTCGGATTCCTGCCCTGGATCATCTTCGGCGTGCTCGCGAACCGATGGTTTCTGCTCTCCCTGGCGCTGGCGCTGGCGGTTTCCGCCTTCGCCACGGTCCGGCAATTCCGGCGCCATTCCTTGAAGATTCTCGATACCGTCACCCTTCTCTTCTTCATCTTCGTTGCGGTCGGCATCGTCGGCTTCCGCTGGATGATCCTCGGAACCTACATGACCCTCCTCGTCAATCTCACGCTGATGGCGATCGCCTGGGGATCGCTGCTCGCCGGCGTGCCTTTCACCATTCAATACGCGCGCGAACAGGTCGCGCCGGAATTCTGGCACACGCCGATCTTCATCCGCATCAATCAGTACATCACCGCGGTCTGGGGCCTCGATTTCTTCCTCTCGGCGCTCGTCTCGCTTTACCGGCACGCAACGGGCGATCGGAGCGTTGCGTCGCAATATGCCTGGGTTCTGTTCTCGGTCGGCGCGGTGCTCTTCACGTCCTATTTTCCGGCCTGGTACCGCGCCCGGGCGTTGCGGCTCGCCGGGTCAGGCGGCGGCGGTACGGCTGCCTGAGCGCGCGGCGGCGAAGCGGCGCGGATCGATCGCGGAGAGGATGCGCTGTGCCGGGCCGGAATCGCGCCCGGCAACCAGGTCCGCCACCAGCCGGCCGGCGGCCGGCGCCGTCTGGATGCCGTGGCCGCCCTGGCCGACGCACCAGAAGAAGCCTTCCGCCACGCCGTCCCAGCCGATGGCGAGGCTGCGGTCCGGGGTGAAGGTGCGCAGGCCCGCCCAGCTTCGCTCGACGCGGCGGACGGGAATCTCGAGCGCCTGCTGCATGCGGTCGATCGCGATCGCGATGTCGAGCTCGTCCGGCTGGATGTCCTGCGGGGAAACCGGCGTCTCGTCCGCCGGTGAGACCATCAGCCGCGTGCGCGCCTCGGGCCGGACATACCAGCTATGGGCGACATCGTTGATGAGCGGCCAGTGCTCGGTCTCATAGGGCGCGGGATCGATGATGACGCCGGTGCGCCGGCAGGGGGTGAGGCCGAGCGGGGTGACGCCGGCGATGCGGGCAACCTCGTCGCCCCAGGCGCCGGCGGCATCGACGAGGATCGGTGAGCGGAAGACGGTGCCGCCCGTCGTATCGACCTCCCACCACGCGCCGGCGGGCCCGCTGCAGCGAGCGATGCGGGCGGCGCGGCTGCGCAGCGCGAGCACTCCGCCATGGGCACGGAGCGTGCGCAGAAAGCCCTGATGGAGGGAAGCGACGTCGATATCGAAATCCTCCTCCTCGATCGCGGCGGCCACCGCGTAATCGGGCTTGAGCGCGGGCACGAGGGCGCGCGCCGCGTCGATCTCGATCGGCCGGAGCCCCGCCACCTCCTGCAGCATTCGTTCGAGCGCGTCCGCCTGCTCGAGCGGGGCGAGGAAGAGGACGGGACGGCGATTCATCAACGGGTGCTCGGCGAAGCCGGGGGGCGGCACGTCGAAGAAAGCCCGGGAAAGTCCGCTCAGCACCCGGACATCGGGCGGCCCGTAATTGAGGATGAACATCGCAGCCGAACGACCGGTGCTGTGATAGCCCGCCGCCTCCTCAGCCTCGATCAGCGCCACGCGGTGATCGGGGGCGAGGTGCGCGGCCGCGGTCGCGCCCGCCATGCCGGCGCCGATCACGGTCACGTCGAAGGTCTCGCTCTCCGTCATGCGCGCAACAATCCGGGATGCGGAGCGCTCTTACAACCCTCGCCCATGACGCGCGGGACGAAAGATGTCACCATCCTTCCCGCAAGCGGGGCAGGCGCCTCGCGCTTGGCCGGGACCATGATGACGAATGGGGTGACGGATGGGGCGAAGGACCGGATGAAGGACGCGGAAGGTGCCAATCGTCTTGTCGCCGATCGGGCCTCCGGCGGGGCCGGGTGATGCCGCGCGGCGAAGGGGATATGCCCATTCCCGGCGGCAACGAGCCGCAGGGCTCGCGGCGGGGGGCGCTGATCGCGCTCCTCGTGATCGTCGCTATCATCGTCGGCGGCCTCTTTCTCTGGAACCGGATCGCGCGCATGGCCGCGATCCAGGATTGCGTGGCCGAAGGCCGCACCAACTGCGTGCCGATTGCCGTCCCTTCGAAGCAATGATCCTGCAATGACCAGGGAATTGGGAATGAGGGGGGACGGGCGGGAATAGGATCGCGTGCCGGGTGTTCTCGGGATGGATCGCCGCCGAGAGAGACGTGGACAGCACATTTCGCCGCGAACTGGCCGCCCTGCTGCCGCGCCTGATGCGGTTCGCGATGGCCCTTACCCGTTCCCGCGAAGAAGCCGAGGATCTCGCGCAGGCCGCCTGCGAGCGCGCGCTCGCCCGGGCATCCCAGTGGCAGCCCGACACAAGGCTCGACAGCTGGATGTTCCGGATCACCCAGACGATCTGGCTGAACCGGCTGCGCGCGCGGGCGGTGGGGGAGCGCTACCGCGCGGAGATCGCCACCCGTGCCGAGGGCACCGTGACGCCGGAGGCGGAGGCACGTCTGGTGCTCGCGCAGGTGGCGGACAAGGTGATGGCCCTGCCGGCCGAGCAGCGCGTGGTGCTGATGCTGGTGACCGTCGAGGGGCTCAGCTATCGCGAGGCCGCCGAGATCGTCGGCGTGCCGATCGGCACCGTGATGAGCCGCCTCGCCCGGGCACGGCTCGCCTTGATGAAAGCGCTCGGCGAGGAGGGCATGGCCGAGCCCGACAACATCGTCCGGATGGCAGGGAAGTGGCAGAGCTAGACGAAGGCACACTCGTCGCGTTCGTCGATGGCGAACTCGACGCCGCGACCGCGCGCGAGGTCGTGCGCAGGATCACCGAGGACCCGGAAGTGCGCGAGAAGGTGCGGCTGCTGCGCGGCTCCGCCCTGCTCATCCGCGCCGCCTTCAGCGGACCGGCCTGGGAGGCGGTGCCGCCGCGGCTCAGCCGGCTCGTGGCCGAGCCCGGGGTGCGGTGGCCGGCGCAATGGCCGCAAATCGGCCGGCGCCGATACGGCATGGCCATCGCCGCGTCGCTCGCCGCTTGCGTGGCGGGGATTGCCGGCGGCCTCGGCATCCGCGACCTTCTCACGCCGCAGCCAAGCCCGACGGCGCATCTTCTGGATGAGGTCGCCGAGTACCACGCCGTCTATGCCCGCGATTCGCGCGGCTTCGAGATCGTTCCGGCGAGTGCCGCGCCGCGGATCGAAACCTGGTTCGCCAATCTGCTGGGACGCAAGCTCTCCATCCCCGATCTCGCGATCTTCGGCTTTGATTTCCACGGCGCGCGGCTGCTCGTCGTCGATGGCAGCCCGGTCGTCCAGTTCCTCTATGTGCGGCGCGACGCCCCTCCGGGCGCATCCCGTCACCCGCTTGGCATCTGCGTCACCGCCTGGCCGGGCGACGACGAGCCCCTGACGACCTCGCGGCGCGACGGGGTCGATCTCGCCCTCTGGGCGCGCAGCGGCTTCGCCTACATCCTCGTCGGCTGGCTGCATCCGGCGGAGCTGAGCCGGATCGCCATCGCGATTCGCGCGACGCTCGAAGCGGCGTGATCAGGGAATAGCGGCGCGCGCGAGGTGTTGTTCCTCGCAAGGGCGAAGAGCAATCCCGCGGCTTCGCCTTCTCGCAACAGAGGAATTCCGATCATGGCCCGCAAAGCCGTCATTGCTTCGTCCCTCAGCCTCGTGGTACTGCTCGCGACCTCGGCGGCCGCGCGGGCGGATTCGGAAAAGGTCGTTGTTCAGAAGAGCAGCTCTTACGGAACCTACCTCTCCGATGATGATGGACACGCCGTCTATATGTTCACGGCGGACAGCAAGGATATGAGCGCCTGCCACGCTGCCTGCGCGCAAGCGTGGCCGCCGATGATGAGTTCCGGCGCCCCGGTCGCGGGCACCGGGGTGAACAGCTCCCTGCTCGGCACGCTCCCGCGCGACGGCGGAATGCAGGTGACCTATGCCGGCATGCCGCTCTATTACTTCGTCGGCGACAAAGCTGCCGGCACCACTGCAGGCCAGGGCATCGAGCATTTCGGCGGCAAATGGTACCTCGTCACGCCGGCCGGCCAGAAGATCGACGACGACGACGCACCGAAGAAGACCGGAACCTGGTGATCCTTTCCCTTCCCCCTTGCCCCCGGCGCGCCTTCGGGCCGCCGGGACGGCCCCGGCGGAACCGCCCGGCGCGGAGCCCCCTGCCCCGCTTCGCGGCCGGGTTCGTCGCCGCTTTGGGGCTCCTCCTCGCCGCTCTGCCGGCCCGGGCCGCCGCCCTCGATTACGTGATCAGCCAGCATTACGGATCGATCGGATTTTCCGTGAGCGAGCTCGGCATTTTCAGCGCCGATGGCCGCTTCACGCGCTTCGCGGGCAAGCTTGCGATCGATGCGGCGCACCCGACCGAGACCCGGATCGACGTGACCATCAAGGCCGGCTCCGCCGCGATGACTTCGTCCCAGGCGGTCGCGATGCTCCGCTCGCCGGCCTATTTCGATGTCGTGCAATACCCCGATATCCATTTTGTCAGCCACTCGATCTCCGAGGTGGAAAAAGGTCATTTCCTCATCCGGGGCGACCTCACCATCCGCGGGATCACGCATCCGCAAACGCTGGATGCCACGCTCGTGCGCGAGCAGGATCCTCCCAGCGGTCCGGTGATCGCCGATTTCCGGGTAAACGGATCGCTTCTGCGCTCGGCATACGGCATGAAGGCCAACCAGAACTTCGTCGGCAACAAGGTCGATCTCGCGATCTTCATCCGCCTCACCCTCGCCGCCGCGCCCGATGGCGGCTGAGCCCGCGCGCGGGCAAGGCTGGAGCCGCGCGCAGCGAACGCTTCATTGGTGGAATGCGGGTTTCGTGCTCGCGGCCTTCGCCATCGCCTGGGTGATGGTGGGTGTCCCGCTCGCCGAGCTTCTGCTGAAATTCATCCTCTTTCAGGTGCACAAGACACTCGGCATCCTCGCCTTCCTGGTGGTGCTCGCGCGGCTCCTGCTCCGCACCTTCCGCGGCCGGCCGGCGGAGGATGCCTCGTTGCCGCCCTGGCAGATCGCGCTGGCAAGCTGGGCCCATCGCGCGCTCTATGGCCTGATGATCGCAACCCCGGTGCTCGGCTATCTCACCGCCTCGCTCGCCCCGCTCAGAATCCCCACCCTTTTCCTCGGCGTGATTCCGCTTCCCGCGCTCACCGGCCCGAACCAGGCCTGGTTCGGGATCGTGTTCACCCTGCACCGGGCGCTCGCCATCGCGCTCATCGTGCTCGCGGCCGGCCACGCGGCGGCGGCGATCCGGCACCATCTGCTCGGACGCGCGGTGCTCGTGCGGATGTGGCGAGGCTAGATCAAATCTGCTCATCTGCTCATCTGGGCTGCGGAAAAGACGCGGCCGCGGGAGGAAGCGGATGCCAGAGGACCTTACCCGGCCATCGGGGGCGGAGGGGCTGTTCGAACGCGATCTTGCGCCGAACGCGGTCAATCACGTGCCCCTTTCCCCGCTCAGCTTTCTCAAACGCGCAAGCCTTGTCTGGCCCGACAAGATCGCGGTGATCGATGGCGGGCGGCGCTTCACCTATCGTGAATTCGCACTGCGCTGCCGCCGCCTTGCCGCCGCGCTCAGCGGGGCCGGCCTCGGCCCGGGCGAGGCGGCCGCGGTGCTGGCCCCGAATGTCCCGGCGCTCTTGGAGGCGCATTACGGCGTGCCGCTCGCCAGCGGCGTGCTGGCGCCGATCAATGTCCTGCTCGATGAAGCGAGCATCGCCTTCATCCTCGAACATGCCGCATGCAAGGCGCTGATTTTCGATCGCGCGCAGGCGAGGAAAGTGCGCGCGGCGCTGGATCGGCTCCGAAGGCCGATCACCCTGGTCGAGATCGCCGATCCGGCGATGCCGGCGGCCGACTCCCCGGGCGCGCCCCTGGACGCTGTCGAGTACGAGGATTTTCTCGCTGCCGCGGAACCGATGGCCTGGGCCCTGCCGCAAAATGAATGGCGGGCGATCGGGGTCAACTATACCTCCGGCACGACGGGCGATCCGAAGGGCGTGGTCTGCCATCATCGTGGCGCCTATCTCGGCGCGCTCGGCAATGTGATCGGTTTTCATCTGCGGCCCGAGAGCGTCTATCTCTGGACGCTGCCAATGTTCCACTGCAATGGCTGGACCTGCACCTGGGCCGTGACCGCCGCCGGCGGGACACATGTCTGCCTGCGCAAGGCGGAGCCCGGCGCGATCTTCGCTGCGATCGCCGAGCATGGGGTGACGCATCTCTGCGGCGCGCCGATCGTGCTCGGCATGATCATCCATGCGCCGGCCGAGCTCCGGCGTCCGGTCGCCTCGGAAGTGCTTGTCGTGACTGGGGGCGCCTCGCCACCTTCCGCCGTGATCAGGGGGATGGAGGCGCTCGGCTTTCGCGTGCTGCATGCCTATGGGCTCACCGAGACCTACGGCCCCTCGGTGCTCTGCGAATGGCAGGCCGAATGGGCCGATCTCCCCGAGACGGAACGGCTGGCGCGGCAGGCGCGCCAGGGCGTGAGCACGCCGACGATGGAGGATCTCGCGGTGATCGGGCCGGACGGCGAGGAACTCCCCTGTGACGCGGCCCGCATGGGGGAGATCGCGACGCGCGGAAACGTCGCGATGAAGGGCTATCTCAAGAATCCGGAGGCCACGCGGGCGGCTTTCGCCAACGGCTGGTTCCATACCGGCGATCTCGGCGTGATGCATCCGGACCACTATGTGGAGGTGAAGGACCGCGCCAAGGACATCGTGATTTCGGGCGGGGAGAACATCGCCTCGATCGAGGTCGAGGAGGTGCTTCATCGCCATCCTGCGGTTCTCGCCGCAGCCGTGGTGGCGCGGCCGAATGAGATCTGGGGCGAGACGCCCTGCGCCTTCATCACGCTGAAAGAGGGCGCGGCGCTAAGCGCGGAAGAGATTTTCTGCTTCTGCCGCGCGCGCATGGCGCATTTCAAGGTTCCGAAGACGGTCGTCTTCGGTGAGCTCCCGAGGACGGCGACGGGCAAGATCCAGAAGCACCTGCTGCGCGCGCGGGCGAGGACTCTTTAGAGCGGGATGGGATCGCTCCCGCTCACTCATCCCGCTCTTGGTCATTGTTTTATCGCGTGATTCAGACCTTCGGTGATTCCACCTCCGGTCATCACGCTTTAGAGCTCAGAATGCGGGCAACCTCCCGGCGCAGCGCCGGGAGGACCTCTTCACGGAACCAGGGATTCTTCCGCTCCCAAAGCAGGCTGCGCCAGGAAGGATGGGGAAGCGGGAAAGAACGCGGGAGATAATTGCGGAAATCGCGAACGCGCTCGGTCATCGTGCCACGGCCGAGCATCCAGGCCCGTGCGTACCAGTCCTGCGCATACAAGCCGACGAGAAGCGTGAGCCGCAAGGAAGGCATCGCAGCGAGGAAGCGGGCCCGCCAGAGCGGCGCGCATTCCGGGCGCGGCGGCGCATCGCCGCCATTCGGGACGCGGCCCGGATAGCAGAACCCCATCGGCAGGATCGCGACGCGCGCCGCGTCATAGAACACGCTCTCCGGGATTCCGAGCCATTCGCGCAGGCGCGCGCCGGAGGCATCGGTGTAGGGGATTCCGCTTTCATGGACCCTGGTGCCCGGAGCCTGGCTCGCGATCAGAAGCCGCGCCGTCGCCGAAACCTGGAAGACCGGCCGCGGACCAAGCGGGAGGACGGCGGCGCAGACGCGACAGGCCCGCGCCTCCGCGGAAAGGGCGTCTAGTGTCCCGATTCCGACGTCCGCCGCATGGGAATGTGGACGGAACCGGGACACTTGCTCTTTATTTTCCGTGGCCTGCTTATCCTTTCCGTTCGTCGCGAAAGGCGACGAACTTCGAGGGCAGGACACGAACGCAGGATGCGTTCGCTCGCGCTCATCCATCCCGCTCCACCCATTTCTTTTTTCTCGTGTGATTCAGGCCAACGGTGAGTCCGCCTTCGGTCATCACGCTCGCGTGTGTCCTTCAGATACGGAGTCCTTCCGGGATCGTCATGCCGAGCCGGACCGGCACCTCCCAAAGCTCGGGAATCTGGCGCACCGGGCGAAAGCCGACACGGCGATAGAGCGGCAGCGCGCGCGGATGATCGGCCGTGCAGGTATTCACGGTGAGCAGGCGCGGGCGATGGCGCCAGGCTTCATCCACCGCGGCGCGCAGGAAAGCGTGGCCGAGGCCGTGGCCGACCGCGTGTGGCATCAGCCCGAAATAGCCGAGATTGACGTCCGGTACCGGGCGCGTATCGAGCTCGAAGAAGCCGGCGGGCTCGCCGCCCCGATAGAGCACATGGATGCCGACCCCGGGATGGCGAAGAATGGCCGCGAGATCGGCGGGCGGGATCGCGCGCCGCAGCCACCAGACATAGGGGCCGCCGACCGTGTCATAGAGATAGCGATAGAAGGAGACACTCGGCCGCGCGAGGTGAACGACCGCGGCATCCGGCGGCAGGACCGGGCCGGGCTCGGTGGGCGGCGCGCTCATCCGGAGAAAAGTGACCGTCACCCCGACCCGGACCACGGGCTCCATGGACTCTTGATCGTCTAATCGTCGAGGAAGCTGCGCAGCTTGCGGCTGCGGCTCGGATGCTTGAGCTTGCGCAGCGCCTTGGCCTCGATCTGGCGGATGCGCTCGCGCGTCACGTTGAACTGCTGGCCGACCTCCTCGAGCGTATGGTCGGTGTTCATGCCGATGCCGAAGCGCATCCTGAGCACCCGCTCCTCGCGCGGCGTCAGCGTGGAGAGCACGCGGGTCGTCGCGTCGCGCAGATTGGCGTGGATCGCCGCGTCGAGCGGGATGATCGCGGTCTTGTCCTCGATGAAATCGCCGAGATGGCTGTCCTCCTCGTCGCCGATCGGCGTCTCGAGGCTGATCGGCTCCTTGGCGATCTTGAGCACCTTGCGTACCTTCTCGAGCGGCATGCCAAGCTTCTCGGCCAGCTCCTCGGGCTGCGGCTCGCGCCCGATCTCGTGCAGCATCTGGCGCGAGGTGCGGACGAGCTTGTTGATCGTCTCGATCATATGGACGGGGATGCGGATGGTGCGTGCCTGATCGGCGATCGAGCGGGTGATCGCCTGGCGGATCCACCAGGTCGCGTAGGTGCTGAACTTGTAGCCGCGGCGGTACTCGAACTTATCGACCGCCTTCATCAGGCCGATATTGCCTTCCTGGATGAGATCCAGGAATTGCAATCCGCGATTGGTGTATTTCTTCGCGATCGAGATGACGAGGCGGAGATTGGCCTCGATCATCTCCTTCTTGGCGCGCGCGGAATCGCGCTCCCCGCGGCTCACCGTCGCATAGACGCGGCGGAACTCGCCGATCGGCAGGCTCGCATCGGTGGCGACGGCGGAGATGTCGCCACGGATCCGGTTGATATCACCGAGATACTTGGCGATGAAATTCTTCCATCCCTTGCCGGGCAGCGCGGAGACGCGCTCGACCCACCCCGGATCGAGCTCGTTGCCGCGATACTGGGCGAGGAAATCCTCGCGGCTCACCTTGCAGGATTCCGCGAGGCGCAAGAGCCGCCCCTCGAGCGAGGTCAGGCGCTGGTTGAGCGTCTTGAGCTGCTCCACCAGCTCCTCGATGCGGTTGTTGTGCAGCCGCACCTGCTCGACCTTGCGCACCAGCTCCTCGCGCTGGCGCTCATAGCTCTTCTCGGAGCGGGCGCGCAGCTCCTCGCCGCTGGTGATGCTCTCGAGCCGCCGGCTCTGCATCTTCGAGAGTTTCTTGTAGAGGGCGGCAATCTCCTCGAAGGTGGCGAGCACCTCCGGCTTGAGCTTCTCTTCGAGCGCGGAGAGCGAGAGGGCCGAGCCGTCTCCCTCTTCGCCATCCTCGCCATCCTCGGGGGCCTCGAACGAGGCCTCGGCGGGCTGAGGCCCCTCCCCGTCAACGGCGCCCTCGGCCACCTCCCCGGCGGGTATGCCGGCGCCCTGCGTCGCCTCGAGATCGACGATATCGCGCAGCAGCATCCGCCCGGCCTTGAGCGCATCGTGCCAGGCGATGATCGCGCGGAAGGTGAGCGGGCTCTCGCAGAGGCCGCCGATCATCATCTCCCGTCCGGCCTCGATACGCTTGGCGATCGCGATCTCGCCCTCGCGCGAAAGCAGCTCCACGCTGCCCATCTCGCGCAGATACATGCGCACCGGATCGTCGGTGCGGCCGAGGCTCTCCTCGTCGAGATTGCCGGAGGGCTCTTCCTCGGCCTCGTCGGCCGCCTTCTCCGCCGGGGGTGGCGGCGTCTCCGCCTCCTCGCTCTCCTCGCTCTCGACCACCTGGATGCCCATCTCATTGAGCATCGCCATCACGTCCTCGATCTGCTCGGAGCTGTTCTGGTCCGGCGGCAGAACGGCGTTGAGCTCGTCGAAAGTGACGTAGCCGCGCTCCTTGCCGCGCGCGATCAAGCGCTTCACCGCCGCCGACTGGGTGTCGAGCAGCGTCGTATCCGCGTCCTGATCGGCGGGCGTGGTCTCGGTATTCACGGCCGGCTTGGTCGCCATCGCTTCGTTCACTCCGTCAAATTCCTGCGCGGGGGATGCCCCAGGGGGTACACCGGGAGATGTCATGACCCCTCACTCCCCCCGTCCCTCGGCCCGCTCCTCAGCCAAGTCTTCCATTCCGCCGCGACGCACGGCATCGAGCGCCGCCTTGCGCGCGATCACCTGGCGCTGCCGTTCGGGGCTGTGGTCTCTCTCGAAGGACCGGGCGGCGGCGTCAACGTCCTCCTTGAGACGTGGCTCGGTCACCAGCACGTCGAAAATCTCCCGCCACCTCGCACGGGCATCCGCCATATCGACATTGGCCGGGCAGACCGGCAAGGGAACCCTGGCCAATATCCGGGAAGCCTCGGCCGCCAATCCGACCGCGTGCAGGTGGGCGATCAATTGCGCCGAGTCAAGCGCCGGAAGCCCCTCCCCCCATTGCAGAATCGCGGCGCGAACAGGATCGAGCCAGGAGGGAAGAACGGGTTTGGGGAATTCTTCCTCGACCTCGGGGAGAAGGCGCGGTTCGCGGATCAGTACCGCGATGAGCTGGCGGGCCCGATCGGATGCGATGGAGGCGGGCTGGCGGCGCATCACGGGCGCTGCCGGCTGCGCGGCGCGGGACGCAAAGGAAAGATCGAGAAGCGTGCGGCGATATTCGCGGGCGAGATTGGCATCGCCGATGCGCCGCGCCGCGGCCTCGAGCTCGGTGCGCAACGCGGCGCGCTGCTCGGGCGTGGCCTCGCCGGTGCGGCTGCGAACGAGACGGTAGAGGGCGCGGAAAAGGGGCTCGGCGTTGCCGATCGCCTGACGAAACGATCCGGCGCCGCCGCTTCGCAGCAGACTGTCCGGGTCCTCGCCCGCAGGCAGGGCGGCGAAAGTGAGCGTGCGGCCGGGGCCGATCAGAGGCAAGGCAAGCGCGATCGCCCGTTCCGCCGCCCGTGCCCCGGCCGCATCGCCATCGAAGCAGATCACCGGGGCTTCGGCGTGGCGCCAAAGGAGCGTGAGCTGCTCCTCGGTAAGCGCGGTGCCGAGCGGAGCGATCGCGGCCGGGAAGCCGGCCTGGTGAAGCGCGATCACATCCATATAGCCTTCGACCAGGATCGGCGGATCGGAACGAAAGCGCTCGCGCGCCTGATCGAGGCCGTAAAGCGCCCGGCGCTTGGCGAAGACCGGGGTTTCCGGCCCGTTGAGATATTTCGGCTGCCCATCGCCGAGCACGCGGCCACCGAAGCTCACGACCCGGCCGCGCGGATCGCGGATGGGGAACATCACGCGGCTGAAGAAGAACTCGGAATACTTTGATTCGGAAGTTTCCTTGAGGAGTCCCGCTTCCGCGAGCCGGGCCGGGGCGATCCCTTCCCGGGCAAGCTCGGCAGCGAGCGCGCCACGCCCCTCCCCGCTCCAGCCAAGCCCGAAACGGCGGATCGTCTCCAGGGTGAGGCCGCGGCCCGTGAGGTAATCGAGCGCCCGCTTGCCTTCCGGAAGGAAAAGCCGGCGTGCGAAGGCGTTGGCGGCGGCCTCGAGGATCGAGAAGAGGTCCTGCCGGGCCTGCTCGGCGGCCGCTTCCGCCGGGTTCGGCTGCGGAACCGTGAGGCCCGCGGCGGCGGCGAGCTGGCCGACCGCCTCCATGAAGCCGAGCCCCTGGCTCTGCATGACGAAGCTGATCGCATCGCCATGGGCGCCGCAGCCGAAGCAGTGGAAATGATCGTCATAGACGTAGAAGCTCGGTGTCTTCTCGTCATGGAACGGGCAGCAGCCCCTCCATTGGCGGCCCGAACGGGCGAGCCGGACGCGCCGCCCGATCAGCTCCGGCAGCGGCGCGCGCGCCCGAAGCTCCTCCAGGAAGGGCGCGGGAAGCGCCATCAGCCGGCGAGTCGTGCCCGGACGAGCGGGCCGGCGCGGCCAAGATCGATGCTCGCGCCATGGGCCGCTTTCAGCGCCGCCATCACCTTCCCCATGTCCTTGGCCGAGGTTGCGCCGCTCTCCCGCACCGCCGCCTCCACCGCCCGGTCGAGCGCTTCGCCCTCCAGCCCAGGAGGCAGGAATTCCTCGATCACGGCAATCTCCGCCTCTTCCTTGGCGGCAAGCTCCGGCCGCTTGCCCTGGCGGTAAAGCGCGGCCGATTCCTGGCGCGGCTTGATCATCCCCCGCAGCATCGCCTGGATCGCCTCATCTCCGACCACGCCTCCGGACGGTCCCTGGGTCCGAGCGGCGATGTCGGTCTCCTTGAGCCTGGCAAGGATCATTCTGAGGCTGGAGGTGCGCGCCGCGTCTCCCGCCTTCATGGCCGCCTTGAGCGCCTCGTTGAAGGACTCGCGCAATCCCATCGTGGTCTCCGTTTTTCCCCTCTACCCTATAGCGACGGTGCCGTGGCCCTGGGCAGAGGCGCGTGGAGAAAATTTCCGTGATCCTGCCGCCGGGTTGTGGTGGGAAAAAAATTCCCATATGCCACAACCATGACCGTCTCCGTCGATGACATCCTCCAGCGCCTCGGTGGGCTTGAGGCAACCGCCCAGCTTACCGGCGTGAGTCCGGAAGCCGTGCGCAAATGGCGTCAGGCCCGGGCGATCCCAACCCGCCATTGGCCGCGGCTGATCGCCGCCACGGGTCTTTCCATGGATGCGCTTCCGGGCCCCGCAGCCGTGCCTCACCGGCCCGGCGAGACCGCGATCGCGGTACCGCCGCCAGGCGCCACCGCTTCCCTCGTTCTCGCCGACGGCAGCCTCTTCTGGGGAAGCGGCTTCGGCGCCCATACGGCCCCGGACCCAAGGGAGATCAGCGAGGGGGGGATCGGCGAGGTCTGCTTCAACACCGGCATGACGGGCTATCAGGAGACACTGACCGACCCTTCCTATGCCGGCCAGATCATCACCTTCACCTTTCCCCATATCGGCAATGTCGGCGCCAACCCGGAGGATATCGAGGCGGCGACGCCGGCCGCCCGGGGCATCGTGGTGCGGCATTCGGTGACGGAGCCTTCGAGCTGGCGCGCCCGCCAGCCTCTCGATGCCTGGCTCCGCTCTCATGGCGTGCCCGGCATCGCCGGAGTGGATACGCGCGCGCTGACGCTGCGCATTCGCGATGGTGGTCCGCCCAGCGGCGTGCTCGCCTTCCCCGCGGATGGACGTTTCGATATCCCGGCCCTTGTCGCCGCCGCCGCTGCCTGGCCCGGGCTCGAAGGGATGGATCTCGCCCGCGCGGTCTCCTGCACCCAGAGCTATGCGTGGGACGAGACGCGCTGGGCCTGGCCCGCCGGGTATGGAAGGCAGGACGCGCCGCGGCGCCATGTCGTCGCGGTCGATTACGGGGCCAAGCGCAATATCCTCCGCTCCCTCGCCGCCGCCGGCTGCCGCATAACGGTGGTGCCGGCGACCACGACGGCGGCGGAAATTCTCGCTCACCGGCCGGATGGGGTCTTTCTCTCCAATGGGCCGGGCGATCCGGCGGCGACCGGCGAGTACGCCGTGCCGGCAATCCGGGGCGTGCTCGATGCGGGCGTGCCGCTCTTCGGCATCTGTCTCGGACATCAGCTCCTGGCGCTGGCGCTCGGCGCGCGCACCTTCAAGCTCGCCCGCGGCCATCGCGGCGCCAACCAGCCGGTGAAGGACCTTGAGACCGGGAAGGTCGAGATCACCAGCCAGAATCATGGTTTCGCCGTCGATCCGGAAACGCTGCCGGCGGATGTGCGCGTCACGCATGTGAGCCTCTTCGACGGGACGAACGAGGGCATCGCCTGCACCGACCGCCCGGCCTTCGCCGTGCAGTATCACCCCGAGGCGAGTCCCGGGCCGAGCGATTCGCATCACCTCTTCCATCGCTTCGTTGCGATGATCGAGGGGCGTCGATCGGGGAAAAGCGATGCCGAAGCGCACTGACATCAAGAGCATCATGATCATCGGCGCCGGGCCGATCATCATCGGCCAGGCCTGCGAATTCGACTATTCCGGCGCCCAGGCCTGCAAGGCCCTGCGCGAGGAAGGGTTTCGCGTCATTCTCGTCAATTCCAATCCGGCGACGATCATGACCGATCCCGGCCTTGCCGATGCCACCTATATCGAGCCGATCACGCCCGAGATCATCACCCGGATCATCGCCCGCGAAGCGCCCGATGCGCTTTTGCCGACGATGGGCGGACAGACCGCGCTCAATGCGGCGATGGCGCTCGCGCGCGACGGCACGCTCGAACGATACGGGATCGCCCTGATCGGGGCGCGGGCGGAGGTGATCGAGCGCGCCGAGGACCGGCTGAAATTCCGCGAGGCGATGAATGCGATCGGGCTCGATACGCCGCTGAGCGCGATCGCCCATTCGATCGCCGATGCGCGCGCGGCACTCGCCGCGATCGGCCTCCCGGCGGTGATCCGGCCGAGCTTCACCCTGGGTGGCACGGGCGGCGGCATTGCGTACAACCGCGAAGAGTTCGACGAGATCGTGCAGAACGGGCTCGATGCCTCACCGGTCGCGGAAGTGCTGATCGAGGAGAGCGTCCTCGGCTGGAAGGAATTCGAGATGGAGGTCGTGCGCGACAGCGCCGACAATTGCATCATCGTCTGCTCGATCGAGAATGTCGATCCGATGGGCGTGCATACCGGTGATTCCGTCACCGTGGCCCCTGCGCTCACGCTCACGGACAAGGAATATCAGCGGATGCGCGATGCCTCGATCGCCTGCCTGCGCGCGATCGGGGTCGATACCGGCGGCTCCAACGTGCAGTTCGCGATCGATCCCGCGGACGGGCGGATGGTCATCATCGAGATGAATCCGCGCGTCTCGCGCTCCTCCGCGCTCGCCTCCAAGGCGACCGGCTTTCCGATCGCGAAGATCGCGGCGAAGCTCGCGGTGGGCTACACGCTCGATGAGCTCGCCAACGACATCACCCGCGCCACGCCGGCGAGCTTCGAGCCGACGATCGACTATGTCGTCGTCAAGCTGCCCCGCTTCACCTTCGAGAAATTCCCCGGCACGCCGCCGCTTCTCACCACCAGCATGAAATCGGTAGGCGAGGCGATGGCGATCGGCGGCAGCTTCTGCGAAGCCTTGCAGAAAGGCCTGCGCAGCATGGAGACGGGGCTTTCCGGCCTCGATCCCGTGCCGCGGCCGGGCGACGGCGGGGCGGATGCCTTTCGCGCCGCGCTCTCCGCCCCGCGACCGGACCGGCTTTTGATGGCGGCCGAGGCGCTGCGCGCGGGCCTCACCATCGAGGAGATCGAGGCCGCCACCCATTTCGATCCCTGGTTCCTGCGCGAGATCGCGCGGATCGTCGCCGCCGAGGCGGAGATCGCGAAGGCAGGCCTGCCGCAGGACGCGACGGGGTTGCGCCGCCTCAAGGCGCTCGGCTTCGCCGATCGCAGGCTTGCCGAGCTTGCGGAGCCGAGCGAGGCGATGGTGCGCGCCTTGCGCGCGCGGCTCGGCGTTTTCCCGGCCTATAAGCGGATCGATACCTGCGCCGGCGAATTCGCCTCCGCGACGCCCTACATGTATTCCACGTACGATGGCGGGTTCGAGGCGCCGGAATGCGAGGCCGATCCGTCGGAGCGGGACAAGATCGTCATCCTCGGCGGCGGGCCGAACCGCATCGGCCAGGGCATCGAGTTCGATTATTGCTGCGTGCACGCGGCCTATGCCCTCAAGGAAGCCGGGTTCGAGACCATCATGGTCAATTGCAATCCGGAAACGGTCTCGACCGACTACGACACCTCGGACCGCCTCTATTTCGAGCCGCTCGATGCCGAGGATGTGCTGGCGCTGATCCGGCGCGAGCAATCCGCGGGCCGCCTCGTCGGCTGCATCGTGCAATATGGCGGGCAGACGCCGCTCAAGCTCTCCCAGGCGCTGACCCGCGCCGGCGTGCCCATCCTCGGCACCAGCGCCGATGCGATCGATATCGCCGAGGATCGTGAGCGCTTTCAGAAGCTCCTGCACCGGCTTGGCCTGCGCCAGCCGGAGAACGGCACCGCGCGCTCGCTCGAGGAGGCGGAGCTGATCGCCGAGCGCATCGGCTATCCGGTGGTGATCCGGCCGAGCTACGTGCTCGGCGGTCGGGCGATGGAGATCGTTCATGATCGCGCCGGGCTCGCCCGCTATATGCGCGAGGCGGTGCGCGTCTCGGGCGAGAACCCGGTGCTGATCGACCGCTATCTCGCCGATGCGATCGAGGTCGATGTCGATTGCATCGCCGATGGCGAGAGCGTCTATGTCGCGGGCGTGATGGAGCATATCGAGGAAGCGGGGATTCATTCCGGCGATTCGGCCTGCGCGCTCCCGCCCTACACGCTCTCGCCGGCCATCGTCACCGAGCTCAAGGCGGAGACGAGCGCGATCGCGACCGCGCTCGGCGTCGTCGGGCTGATGAATGTGCAGTACGCGATCCAGGGCGAGCGCGTCCATGTGCTCGAGGTCAATCCCCGCGCCTCGCGCACGGTCCCCTTCGTTGCCAAGGCGACCGGCGTGCCGGTGGCGAAGATCGCCGCGCGTGTGATGGCGGGCGCACGGCTCGCGGAATTCCATCTCGATGGCCAGGCCGTGGCACGGCACGTGGCGGTGAAGGAGGCGGTCTTTCCTTTCGCCCGTTTCCCCAATGTCGATACGATTCTCGGGCCGGAAATGAAATCGACCGGCGAGGTGATGGGGATCGACGCGAGCTTCGAGCGCGCCTTCGCCAAATCCCAGCTCGGCGCCGGCGTGCGGCTTCCGCTCAGCGGCACGGCCTTTCTTTCCGTCAAGGATTCGGACAAGACCGCGCTCGTGCCTTTGGCGCGGCGGCTCATCGAGATGGGTTTCTCGATCGTCGCGACCCGCGGCACGGCGGGACGGATTCGCGAAGCGGGGCTCCCCGTGCGGGTCGTCAACAAGGTGCTCGAGGGGCGGCCGCATTGCGTCGATGCCATTCGCTCGGGCGAGATCGACCTCGTGGTGAATACCGCTTCCGGCCCGCAATCGGTCGCGGACAGTTTCGATATCCGCCGCAGCGCGCTCACGCATGGGGTGCCCCACTATACCACGCTCGCCGGTGCCAGGGCGGCCGTCCATGCGATCGCGAGCCTGCGCGCGGGTGCGCTTGAAGTGGCTCCCCTCCAGGCTTATTTTCACGCGACCTTTTGAGCCTCCGTGGCCGGGCTTGCGCCCGGCGGCGGGGGAGTTCGTTGACCTTGTGCCTGTTCATTGAGGCGTGATGGTGCAGAAATTCCCGATGACGGCCCCCGGCCTGCAGCAGCTGGAGGACGAGCTTCGCCACCTCAAGGGGGTGGAGCGTCCCGCCATCATTCGCGCGATCGCGGAAGCGCGCTCACACGGCGATCTCTCCGAGAACGCCGAGTATCACGCCGCGCGCGAACGCCAGTCCTTCATCGAAGGACGGATCGCCGAGCTCGAGGAGATCGTCGCCTCGGCCGAAGTGATCGATCCCTCCCAGCTCTCGGGCGACAACGTCAAGTTCGGCGCGCATGTCTGGGTGGTCGAGGAGGATTCCGAGAAGGAATCGACCTTCCAGATCGTCGGCCAGCACGAGGCGGACATCAAGAACGGCCGGATCTCGATCTCCTCGCCGCTCGCCAAGGCGCTGATCGGCCGCAAGGTGGGGGACACGGTTTCCGTGCCGGCGCCGAGCGGCGACCGTTCCTACGAAATTCTCGGCGTCAAATACGTCTGAGCCGAACGCCATTCTCTCTTTCGCGGATATCGAGAAGGCGGCGGCGCGGATCGAAGGCCGCGTGCTTCGCACGCCGAGCCTGCCGTGCGAGGCGATCGGCCGCGTTGTCGGCGCGAGCGTCGTCCTGAAGCTCGAAACCTTCCAGGCGACCGGCAGCTTCAAGGAGCGCGGCGCGGCGAACCGGCTCGCCCTGCTTTCTCCCTCCGAACGCGCGGCGGGCGTCATCGCCATGTCCGCCGGCAATCATGCCCAGGGCGTGGCCCGGCATGCGAGCCTCTCCGGCATCGCGGCGACCATCGTCATGCCGCGCTTCACCCCGGCGACCAAGGTCTCGCGCACCGCCGGGTGGGGGGCGCGCGTCGAATTGCATGGCGAAACCCTGGTCGAAAGCGCCGCCCATGCCGCGCTCCTCGCCGAGCGTGAGGGGCTCACCATGATCCACCCTTATGACGACCCGGCAGTCATCGCAGGCCAGGGCACGCTCGCGCTCGAGCTCATTGCCGATGCCCCCGAGATCGACACGCTCGTCATTCCGGTGGGCGGCGGCGGCATGATCGCGGGCATCGCCGTCGCGGCGCCGGCGCTCAAGCCGGACATCGAGATCATCGGCGTCGAGGTCGAGACCTATGCCGCCCTCGCCCAGCGTCTCGCTGGCCAGCCCGTCTCGGTCGGCGGCGCGACGATCGCCGAGGGCATCGCGGTGCGCGACATCGGCGATCTTCCTTTCTCCATCATCCGCGAGCGGGTGGGGGAGGTGCTGGTCGTGCCCGAGCAGGCGATCGAGCGGGCGATCGCGCTTTTGGCCGAGGGCGCCAAGGTGATTGCCGAGGGCGCCGGCGCCGCCGCGGTCGCCGCCCTGCTCGCCTTCCCCGATCGCTTCCGCGGCCGGAGGATCGGCCTGCCTGTATGCGGGGGCAATATCGACCCGCGCATCCTCGCCAATGTGCTCCTGCGCAACCTCCTGCGCGACGGCCGGCTGCTCCGGCTCTCGCTCGAGATCCCTGATCGGCCCGGGGTGCTCGCCGATATCGCCGTGCGCATCGCCGCGCATGAAGGAAATGTCATTGAAGTTTCTCATCAGCGCCTGTTCGCCTCGCCCTCCGTGCAGTCGGCCCATCTCGAGGTGATGGTGGAGGCGCGTGATCCTGCGCATGCCGAGGAAATCACGGCGGCGCTCGCCTCCGGCTACGTCCTCAAGCGCATTTGATGACCCCGGCGCCGGTTCATGTCGCGGGCGAGCGGCTCCTGCTCGACCCGGAAGGGGCGTTGTTCTGGCCACGGGAAAGGGTGCTCGCACTCGCCGATCTCTCTTTCGGGCGCGGTTCGGGTCCGGCCGGAGGAGAGACGATCAGGCGTCTTGCTGGCCTGCTCAGGCGCTGGCGGCCGCGTCACGTCCTGGTGCTGGAAACAGTGCCGGGAACGGTGCCCACCTGGCCCGGCGAACTGCCTGCTGGACTGCCCCCTGGTCTTTCTTCCCGCCTCGCCGCGATGGCGGCCTCAAACTCCTTCGTCTGGATCCGTGACCGGGCAGACAATGCTCCGTCGTTCGAAGGAGATGGCGGCAGAACAGCGGAATTCTGGCATTCGCCTCCGCTCGTCTTCCGCCCCCGGCCGGCGGAGCGGGCTCAGGGTGAAGTCGCGGGGCATCTTCGGCCAATCGCCGTGCCCGTGGACGTATCCGTGGGCGTATCCGTGGGCGTGGTCGCGGGCGCGCCCGCGACCGCCCGCCCCTGCTTCGTTGCGGACGGAATGCGGGTGCTGCTGCCCGCCTTCGGGCCGGCCACGAGCGGAACGGATGTGCGCCAACCTCCAATCCAGGCCCTTTTCCCTTATGGCGCCAGAGTCTTCCTGACCGGCGCCGAGCGGCTTTCGAGCTTTCCGATCCTTGGGAAACCCATCATTGGCAGACGGGCGCGCCGACAGGAGTAAGAACGAAGGACGACGCGCGACGCATCGGGCTTCAATTCCGCGCCCGGATCATCTAAAATTTGCCGGCCCGCTTCCCGGCCGCGAGACGATCGCCGCCGCCGAAGGGGAGAGCGAGGGGAGGACGGCAGGGCAGCTTGAATTGATGGGGCCACGCTCCAAGTCTGCCACGAGGTCCTCGCCTCAGAAGCCGGCGCCGCGGCTTTACCGCGGGGCGCCGCATGACTGCGACGCAGAATCGAATCTACGGAAAGGACGATTTACACTTGCGATCCCCAAGGAACGACCGGCAGCGGCAGCCGCGCCGCCGCGGTTTCGACGATGACAATTTTTTCGGCAATGCGCCATCCATGCCGGCTTTTCCGCGCTTCGAGAGCCCTGCTGCGTCCGGACCGGAAGCCGAGGCGAGCGTGAAATGGTTCAACCCCGAAAAGGGGTTCGGCTTCGTGGCGCTCGTCGATGGCTCGGGCGATGCTTTCCTGCACGCCAATGCCCTGCAGGCAGCCGGATACCAGAGCGTGAGCCCGGGCGCGACGCTGCGCGTGCGCGTCAGCCAGGGGCAGAAGGGAAGGCAGGTCAGCCAGGTGCTCTCGGTGGACGAGAGCACGGCCCAGCCGACCCGGGGAGGTCCGGGCGCGGGCGCGGGTGCGGGTCCTCGCGGGCCGCGGCCGGCGCGTGCCCCCCGTCGGCCGGTCGATCTCAGCTCGGCGGTCGAGATGACCGGCGTGGTGAAGTGGTACAATCCCGACAAGGGGTTCGGCTTCATCACTCCGCCGGGCGGCGGGAAGGATGTCTTCGTTCATGCTTCGGCGCTCGAGGAGGCGGGTCTGCCGCCGCTGCAGGAAGGCCAGGCCGTGCGGATGAACGTGGTTCAGGGCGCCAAGGGCCCCGAGGTCGGTTCCATCAGCCTGGCCTGAAATCCGTCCCCGACGCGCGGGGACGCCAAGGGGCATGCGGTGGGTTGCGCGTGCCCGCTCTTCTTGTGCCCGCCCTCCTTGCCATGATCGCGATGCTCGGCCGGATGCCGCCGGGCAACGCGGCAGGGCTCAGGCGGGCCGAGATCCTCACGATCGACGGCGCGATCGGCCCGGCGACGGCGGATTACATCGTCCGCGGGATCGCGGCGGCGAACCCGGCCGAGGACGGGCTGATCGTGCTTCGGATGGACACGCCGGGCGGGCTTGAGGGGGCGATGCGCGCGATCATCCGCGCCATTCTCGCCTCGTCCGTGCCCGTCATCGCCTATGTCGCGCCCAGCGGAGCGCGCGCCGCCAGCGCCGGCACCTATATCGCCTATGCCGCCGCGGTCGCCGCCATGGCGCCCGGCACCAATCTCGGCGCCGCGACGCCGGTCATGCTCGGCGTTCCCGGCCAGACGGGCACGCCGGATGCCGAGACGCGGAAGATCGTCAATGACGCGATCGCCTACATCCGTGGCCTCGCCGAGCTGAACGGGCGCAATGCAGACTGGGCGGAAGAGGCGGTGCGGGGCGCGGCGAGCCTCTCCGCTGAGGAGGCCTTGCGCCGGAACGTGATCGACGTGATCGCCCCGAGCCTGCCCGCGCTTCTGCAGCGGATCGATGGCATGACGGTGACGCTCGCCGGCCGGAAGGTGCGGCTCGCGACCGCCGCGCTTGTGCCCTTCCTGCGCGCGCCCGACTGGCGAACGCGCTTCCTCTCCGCGATCACCGACCCGAGCCTCGCCTATCTCCTGATGCTGCTCGGCATCTGGGGGTTCATCTTCGAAATCCTGAACCCGGGCGGGGTGCTGCCCGGGCTGGTCGGCGCGATCAGCCTCCTGCTCGCCTCTCTCGGCCTCGGCCTGCTGCCGATCGACTATGCCGGCGCGGGGCTCGTGCTGCTCGGCATGGCGTTGCTGCTGGCGGAAATCTTCATCGGCGCCTTCGGTGTCATCGGCCTCGGCGGCATCGTTGCCTTCGCGATCGGATCGGTGGTGATGTTCCACACCACCGCGCCCGGTTTCGGCCTGCCGCTCGCCATCGTGCTCGCCGCCACGCTTGCCACCGCCGCCTTCTTCCTCGCTGCCCTCGCCCTTCTGCTCCGCGCCCGAAGACGCCCCATCGCCACCGGCGGCGAGGCGCTGATCGGCGCCGAGGCCATGGTTCTTACCTGGCAAGGATCGGCGGGCACGGTCCGCGTCATGGGCGAGATCTGGCAAGCAAGGAGCGAGGACTCCCTGCATCCCGCGAGCCGGGTCAGAATCCGCGGCCGCGAGGGGCTCGTGCTCGTCGTCGCCCCAGCGCCACATCTCGGGCGGCAGGAAAGGGGAAGCCGATCATGATTTCCGCCTCCGTGACGATCGTCGTTCTCGTCGTGCTCGCCTTTCTCTTCTTCAGTGCCGCGGTGCGCGTGTTTCGCGAATATGAGCGCGGCATCATCTTCACCTTCGGCCGCTATACCGGCACCAAGGGGCCCGGCTTCGTGCTGATGATCCCGCTCGTGCAGCAGATCGTGCGGGTCGATCTGCGCATCATCGTGACCGAGGTGCCGCCGCAGGACGTGATCTCGCATGACAATGTCTCGGTCCGGGTGAGCGCCGTCATCTATTTCCGCGTGGTCGATGCCGAGCGCGCCGTGATCCAGGTCAAGGATTTCATCGAGGCGACCAGCCAGCTTTCGCAGACGACGCTGCGCTCCGTCCTGGGCAAGCACGATCTCGACGAGATGCTCGCCGGACGCGACAAGCTCAACGCGGATGTGCGTGAAGTGCTCGACCAGCAGACCGATGCCTGGGGCATCAAGGTCTCCAATGTCGAGATCAAGCGCATCGATCTCGATGAAAGCATGGTGCGCGCGATCGCTCGCCAGGCCGAGGCGGAGCGCAACCGCCGGGCCAAGGTGATCAATGCCGTGGGCGAGGAGCAGGCGGCGCAGAAGCTCCTCGATGCCGCGCGCATCCTGGCTCCGGTGCCGCAGGCGATGCAGCTCCGCTATCTCGCGACGCTGTTCGACATCGCCGGCGACAAAAGTTCGACGATCGTCTTCCCCTTCCCCATCGAGCTCATGAGGCTGCTCGCGCAGGTCGGAGGAAGCGAAGAGATGACGGACACGGCTTCCTCTGCTCATGCGCCGCCGGCGGATGCGCCTGCCGATGGTCCGCGGCCCGACGCGCCGACGGAGGAATAAAGATGCAGAGAGGCTTCTCCGGCACCGCGCCGGGCCGGGCAAGCAGAGCGGGGGATCCATGTTCGATCTGACCTTGAGCTTCGACAATGGCCCCGAGCCGGATGTCACGCCGGGGGTTCTTTCCGTGCTCCGCGAGCGCGGGATTCGGGCGAGCTTCTTCGTGATCGGCGAGAAGCTGGCGCGCCCGGAATGTCTTGCGCTCGCGCGTCAGGCGCGTGAGGAAGGGCACTGGATCGGCAACCACACCTGGACCCACACGATCCCGCTCGGGGAACGCGCCGAGCCGGACATTGCCGAGATGGAAATCGGCCGCACCCAGAAGGTGATCGGCGATCTCGCGCATCCGGACCGGCTCTTCCGCCCTTTCGGCGGTGGCGGCCATCTCGATTCCCGCCTGCTCAATGCCCGTGTCGTCACATTCCTGCAGAACGGCCGATATAGCTCCGTGCTGTGGAATGCGATTCCGCGCGATTGGGAGGATCCAGAAGGCTGGGTCGAGCGTGCGCTCCGCCAATGCGCGGCTCAGCCCTGGACGCTGATGGTCCTGCACGACCTGCCGACGGGCGCGATGGCCCGATTGCCGCATTTCCTCGACCGGATCGCGGCGGCGGGCGGGCGCATCCGCCAGGACTTTCCGCCGGATTGTGTTCCCATCCTGCGCGGCCAGATCCGCGCGCAGATCGAGAGCTACGTCGCGCCGGAGATCTCGGTTGATGCCGGTTGATAAGATCGATCGGGGAAAACACATGGCGAGAGCGGACTCCGTGAGCGCGAGCAAACGCGCCCCGCTCCGGTCTTTTTCCGAGCCGGCCGCGTAAGGAAGGTTCGTGCCGGCAAACCTCCCCGTCCCGGGCTCAATCATGGCGGACGAAACGAGTGGAGAAAGCCTCCATCCGCTCAGCCTGCCGATGGCGCGCCCGCTCCGCGTGGTGGGCGACGTTCATGGCGATGCGCGTGGCTTCGCCGCCGCTTCGGCGACCGGGCGGTTCGTGATCCAGCTCGGCGATCTCACGGACCACGGCCCCGACAGCGCCGGCGTGCTTGCCATGATGCTCGACCGGATCGCTGCCGGAAGCGGCCTCTTCCTGCTCGGCAATCACGATCTCAAGCTCGCCCGCGCGCTCGCGGGCCGGCAGGTGCGGCGGGACGCATCGCTGGAGGCGACTCTTGCCGCGCTCGATCCCGCAATCGCGGAGCGCACTCTGGCCGCGATCGCCCGCGCGCCGGCCTGGCTCGCCGCCGATGGCCGCTTCTTCGTCCATGGCGCCTTCGACCCCGGCATGCTGTTCGAGCCGCCCCCGCCGGTGCCGATCGCCGGGCCGGTTCCGCCGCTTCTCGCCCGCGCCCTTTATGGCCAGCCGACGGGACGCACGCAGCCGGACGGCTATCCCGAGCGAAGCCTGCGTTGGGTCGATCGGATTCCGCCGGGCCTCACCGTCTATTGCGGCCATGATTGCCGCAGCCGCGACGGCCGTCCCTATATTCACCGCAACGAGGCGGGCGGCGTCGCCGTGTTTCTCGACACCGGCGCGGGAAAAGGCGGGCATCTCTCCTGGATCGATCTCTGACATCGATCTCCGGCTGCGGCGCCAATTCGGCAGCAAGGGCCGGAGTGCGGGCCGCGGCGGGGCCTCCCATAACCATCGGCGGAAGGTGGAGGCGTTTGGCCTCCGCCGATGGTAGAAAGGACAGAAGGATGGACACGGCCACGCTCTTCCCGACCGATGCCGAGCGCTGGCAGGCGGTGACGGCCCGCGAGCGGCGCGCGGATGGCGCTTTCGTCTATTCGGTTCGAAGCACCGGGATCTATTGCCGGCCCTCCTGCGGCGCGCGGCTCGCGCGGCGTGAGAATGTGCGCTTCCATGCTTCGGCGGAGGCGGCCGAGGCGGCGGGCTTCCGCCCGTGCAAGCGCTGCCGGCCGGATCGTCCCGATCTCGCGCCGCGGCAGGAAGCCGCGGTCGCCCGCGCCTGCCGGATGATCGAGAGGGCCGAGGAGATGCCGAGCCTCGATGCGCTCGCGCGCGCGAGCGGCCTCAGCCGCTTTCACTTCCACCGCGTCTTCAAGGCCGCGACCGGCACCACCCCGATGGCCTATGCCGCGCAGTGCCGGGCCCGGCGGATGGAAGGCGCGCTCGGACGCGCGGAGAGCGTGACCGAGGCGATCTATGAGGCGGGCTTCAACTCAAGCGGCCGCTTCTACGCGGAGGCGCCTGCCCGCCTCGGGATGACGCCAAGGAAATGGCGGGCCGGCGGCGCGGGCATGGTAATCCGTCATGCGAGCGGCACTTGCTCGCTCGGAACGATCCTCGTGGCGGCGACGGAGACGGGACTCTGCGCGATCTCCTTTGGCGAGGACGAGAAATCGCTCCTGGGCACGCTTTCCGCGCGCTTCCCGAATGCCAGGCTCACGCCCGCCGATGCCGCCTTCGCCGAGACGCTCACCGCCGTCATCGAGATGGTGGAGACTCCCGCGCGCGGGCTCGACCTGCCGCTCGATATCCAGGGCACCGCGTTCCAGTGCCGGGTCTGGGCCGCGCTCAAGACGATCCCGGCGGGCGAAACGGCGAGCTACGCGGAGATCGCCCGCCGCATCGGCGAGCCGGGCGCAGCGCGCGCGGTGGCGGCAGCCTGTGCCGCCAACACACTCGCCGTCGCGATTCCCTGCCACCGGGTGATTGGTTCGGATGGCGCGCTCTCCGGCTATCGCTGGGGCAGCGAACGCAAGCGCGCCCTTCTCGCTCGCGAGGCCGGCGCATGAGTGCGTCGGCTTCGCTCGCGAGAGAGCAGAGTCTCGGCGAGCGCGTGCGCGCGCTCGGCTGGGGCGGGATCGCCGCCGATCTCGATCGCGACGGAGCCGCCCGCCTGTCCGGGCTACTCTCGGCCGTGGAATGCCGCGCGCTCGCCGCGCTCTATGGAGAGGAGAATCCGTTCCGTAGTCGCATCGTTATGGCCCGGCACGGGTTCGGGCAGGGCGAATACAAATATTTCGCCTACCCGCTTCCCGAGATCGTGGCCGGGCTGCGCGAGGCGCTTTATCCTCCCCTCGCCGCGATCGCCAACCGCTGGAACGAAAGCCTTTCCCTCGCCGACCGCTATCCGGCGAAACTTGCGGCGTTTCTTGGGCTCTGCCATGAGGCCGGACAGGAGCGGCCGACACCGCTCCTGCTGCAATATGGTGCGGGCGATTATAACTGCCTGCATCAGGATCTTTACGGCGCGCTCGTCTTTCCCTTGCAGGTGGCCTTCCTGCTCTCCGTCCCGGAGCAGGATTTCCAAGGCGGGGAATTCGTCCTGGTGGAGACGCGGCCGCGCCAGCAGTCGCGCGCCTCGGTGGTGCCGCTCGCGCAAGGGGATGGCGTCGTCTTCGCGGTCAATCACCGCCCGGTGCGCGGCACGCGCGGTTTTCATCGCGTGGCGATGCGTCATGGCGTGAGTGTGGTCCGCTCCGGCCGGCGCCATGTGCTCGGCATTATTTTTCACGATGCCAAGTGAAAACGGGATGAGTGGCGATCTCCTGGCCGGCCTCGCCGTACCCGGCCGCGAACGGATGGCGCTTGGTCCGGACGCCGTGCTGCTGACGGGATTCGCCCTCGACGCCGCTCTGGATCTGCTTGCCGGGCTTGAGGTGGTGCGCGCCGCCGCTCCCTTCCGCCGCATGATGACGCCGGGCGGGCATCGCATGTCGGTCGCGATGACGAGCGCGGGGCCGCTCGGCTGGGTCACCGACCGTCGCGGCTATCGCTATGTGCCGCACGATCCCGAGACCGACCGGCCATGGCCGCCTTTCCCGGAGCACTTCGCCTCCCTGGCCACGGCGGCGGGCGCGGCCGCCGGCTTTTCCGGATTCGTGCCGGATTCCTGCCTGATCAACTGCTATGCGCCGGGGACCCAGCTTGCCCTGCATCAGGACCAGAACGAACGGGATTTCTCGCAGCCGATCGTCTCGGTCTCGCTCGGACTGCCTGCGATTTTCCTTTTCGGCGGGCCCGTCCGCGGCGCAAGGCCGCGCCGTGTCCGCCTCGCGCATGGGGATGTCGTTGTCTGGGGCGGCGCCGCACGCCTTTATTTCCACGGCGTGGCACCGCTGGCAGAGGGGATTCACCCGCTCACCGGCCGCTGCCGCATCAACCTTACCTTCCGCCACGCTGGCGAGAGGGTGTCATGAACCTTGCGCCATGCCCAACGGGATAAGAAAAACGGGATCGGCAAAATGCGGTAAGCAGAGAAGGAAGCTCGTTCTTTCTTGAAAGAAAGAACCAAAGAACTTTCATCCTTTCATTTGCCGTCCCGTCATTCTCAGTCCCCGGCCGGCGCCGGGTCCGGAGAACGGAGAAGAGTCTTTTTGCTTCTTTTTCTTCAGAAAAAGAAGTCTCCTTCTTTCCGATACTTCATCAAAGTGCATGACACGCGCGAGAACGGGATGCGTTCGTCCGTGCTCACGGATTCCGCTCTCTACCATTTGTTTTCCCGCGTGATTCACGCCTCCGGTTTTCCCACCTCCGGCGATCACGCTTTAACCGAGCCAGGCGCGCACGCGCGGATGGGTCAGCACCTCGGGGTTGACGACGAAGCGCGGAAGCCGCCCCGAAAGCGCGGCTTCGATATCCGCAAGCGCGCTCGTGGCGATGGCGTCGAAACACTCATCGG
>Ga0335072_10000613_pt1 | contig 65958 bp, 57 predicted proteins | sample Lox_Sample_21_FD_206725 | JGI IMG/M metagenome (GOLD analysis project Ga0335072, IMG submission 206725) | Soil microbial communities from Loxahatchee National Wildlife Refuge, Florida, United States - Lox_Sample_2.1 | ecosystem: Environmental > Terrestrial > Soil > Wetlands | place: USA...
CAGCACCCAAGCCCAGCCCCGCACCCAGCCAGGCCCCGCCAGGCAAAACCCCAGGCCAGGACACGCAGGCCAGCCAGGACAGTCAGGCCAGAGTCAGGAACCCCCGTCCATCAAACCGGACACTAATGCCTAAACAACCACGAAACAGTCATCGGACAGCGACGGGCGGCATATTCGAAAAACAGGCACTACCTCGCTGTATGGCCACTGACAGGCCACTGTGCAGGCTTCCCTGAACCCCTTGACTAATGTTGTCCTTGCCGCCTAGCAGGTAGTCGTACATCCGGGCCAGGTGGGCCACACTCGTATCGAACGGCAGCGAGCCTGGCCCGCGAGCCATGCCGCCGTCAAGGTCTCCCGCCTGGTCGCTGGCCATCCTCGATGCCTTTCCTATCTGCCCGGACAACTGCTGCCGTGAGGCCCACCGTACCGGCGGATGCGCCCGATCTGCCGCAATGTCGCCTACCTCCGATATCTCGCTAGTACCAGCAGTCCACTGCGTCACGCCAGGCAATCCACGTAACGCAGACGGCGGACGGCTTGCCCTTCCCGGCCGGTCAAAAATTGCTGATGCTGGTGGTTGTGCCGTGTTTTACGGCACGATCAACAGCGACCAGCTGCGGGAAGCCAGCGCCGACGCGGTCAGTGGGCGGCGTCCAGCCTGGTGCGCTGGTCGGCGGTCAGCTCCAGGTCCACCGCGGCCAGGCTCTCCTCGAGTTGCGCCACCGAGGACGCCCCGACCAGCGGGATCATCGGGATCTGCCCGCCCATCAGCCAGGAAAGCACCACCTGGTTAACGGTCGCGCCGGCGTCCTCGGCCACTTCCCTGAGCACCGCCAGACGGGCTTGCGTGCCCGGATGGTCGAACCCGGGGTCCAGCGGCTTATCCGGCCGCACGTAGCCGCCGTCCAGCAGGGGCGAGTAAGCGACCATCGCCAGTTGCGGCTCGGCTCGCAGGTAACTGAGCAGGTCAGCGCCCAGCACGCCCTGGTCACCGTCCGGCGACAGCTGGCCGGGCAGGTCGGTGCGCGGCCGCAGGTAGCTGTAGTGGTACTGCAGCACCTCATAGCCGGGCACCCCGGCCGCGGTGGCCAGGCCGCGAGCTCGCTCCACCCGCCACGCCCAGTGGTTGCTCACCCCCAGCAGGCCCACGCTGCCCTCGGCGACTAGCGCGGCAAAGGCCTCCACGGTCTCGGCCAGCGGCACGGCCGGATCCTCGATGTGCGCGTACAGCAGGTCCAGCCGCCCCACCTCGAGCCGGTCACGGCTGCGTTCCGAGGACTCGCGGATCACCTGGGCCGACAGTCCCTCGGCATTGTCGATGTAGCTGGTCCCCGGGGCCAGCGGCCGGGCACCAAGCTTGGTCGCGATGACGATCTCGTCGCCGACGCCGCGGCTGCGCCGCCAGCGGCCAAGCAGTTCCTCACTCTCTCCGCCCTGAGTGCCGCTCGCCCAGAACGCGTAGTTGTCGGCCGTGTCGATGAAGGTGCCGCCCGCCTCCGCATACCGGTCCAGGATGGCGAACGAGGTCGCCTCGTCGGTCGCGGTGCCAAAGCGCATGGCGCCCAGGCTGAGCACGCTCACCTCGCGGCGGGTCTTCGGGTCCGAGCCAATCGTGCGGTACTTCATAGGGGTTCCTTTCCAGGCCCGGTTGGCCGGGCGCTGGGCACGAGTCTGGCCGCTGGAGCGCGCTCCAGGTCAAGTCACGACGGCCGGGCCGCCGCCCGCGCGCGGCCTCCAGTTGACCCGGAGTGCACTCCAGGTGTCATGCTGGCTGGCATGACCGCCGTCTTCTCCCCCAGCCAGGCCGCCGAGCAGTCCGGCTTCAGCCTCGACACTCTGCGCTACTACGAGCGGATCGGGCTGCTTGACGACATCGACCGTGCGCCCAGCGGGCACCGCCGCTTCCGCGACGAGGACATCGAATGGCTGGGGATGCTGCGCTGCCTGCGCGAGACTGGCATGCCGATCGCGCAGATGCGCAGGTACGCCGAGCTGGCCCGAAGCGGGGAGGCCACTCACGCCGAGCGCCTGAGCCTGCTGACTGAGCATGACGCGTCCGTGCAAGACCGAATCGCCCGGCTACAAGCTCAGCGCGCGCACCTGCAGGAGAAGATTGCCTGGTATCACGAGGAGCTGGCCGACCCCGGCTGGTCCCAGTAGCTCACGGCAGTACCACGAACCAGCGGGAGGAGCCGGATCGTACCCGCGTATGACCCCGAGGAAGTCCGCACCAGATCCTGCTCCGGCAGGCCGCCGGAGGTGAACGAGTCCGTGAAGAGTCGCGAGGCGAACCGCACCGCCTGCCGGGGGGCATTGACGTCGATCAGGCCGAGGTCGCTGGCCGAGCACAGTTGCCGCATCTCGCTACCGATCGGGGCCTGGAGTGCCTCCCTGATCTCGTCGATTTCCTCTTCCCAGTACTGTGCGTAGGCGCCCGCCTCGACCTGAGAGACGGCGAAGGGCGGCCGGGACAGCAGCCCATGCTCGGCCACGTGTCGCGTCCATTCTTCTAGAAGCGCCGCGGCCTGGCCGCTGGCCGCCACTTGGACCTCGGCCTCGCTCCTGTCCGGGGAAGCCGCCTGGCTATCCAGGGTCTGGATGACCAGGTCCTGGAGTACGGGCGCGATACCCTCGGCCAGCCGGGCTGACCGGTCCCCCTCGGTCTCGGGGCCAGTCACGCCGAACGGCACGGCAGAGGCCACCCGAGCCCGGTCAGCATACGCGACCAGCGCCTGCTGGACGCCGACGAGGACCGCGTGCAACTCGGAGAGCTCGGCCGGCGTGGGAGCCGCTGGCGACCATTCCCGCGCGGCGATATCAAGGACCAGGGTCACCAGGTCCCGGGCTGCTCTGGTCGCGTCATCGAGGTTCAGCTTGCGTTGCGCGCCAGCGTAGGCACGCCACCCCGATGGCGGGTCCGCCAACTTGTCAAGGAGCGCCTGGGGGCACGCTTCCTCCACTTGCGGGCGGTAGAGTTCCTGCCACCTCTGCAGGGCGTTCTGCTGGCCCACCTCCAGCAGCCCTGACAGGTCGGGCAGGTCAGTACCCCTCCTGATTGCCGCCGTGACCAACTGGCGGAAGGGCGAGGTGGCCGGTGCCTCCGGTCCAGGCGCGAAGCGGATCCCGAAGGCCTGTGGCAATGAACCCTCCGTCCCGCGGGCGGCGTCGGCTTCTCCCCGAGTCAGGAACTCGATGACGATGCCCCGGAGATCGGCCAGCGCCGCGCCGATATCGATCGCCCGGTCACGGATGTCGCCGCGGCGGAACGCCCGGCCAAGGCCGACGATCCTGGCTACCTCCGAGTTGGCCGCGGCGACTAGGTCTCGAACGTGGTCACGGGCCTGGGCCAGGGTCAGTCCCTCGTCAAGGACGACGCGGCCGGCCGCCGGAGGCAACTCGGCTGGCACCAGCCCGTGGTAGGTATCGCGCAGGCCAGGGGCGGGGGTGAAAAGCCCGTCGATGGCCGCCACCAGCGCCCGGGCAAAGACGGTGGCCTTAACGTCGTCCCTGGCTAGCCGTAGTCCCGGGTTGGCGACCCGGCCGGGAAGGCGCTCCGAGACGAGCCCGTAGACGGCTCGGAATACCTCGGCGGTCGACAGCACCTCCACCAGGCGGTCCAGGAAATTGCCCTCAGGGGCCACGGCGACCACCGCCCGGCCGGGCCGCCAGTCGACACCGATCGGATCACTCACCCAGAGCACTGGAGATCCCTGGCTGCCGCCCAGGTTCCCGGGCAGCGACAGTTCCTGCCCGTCGCGCGGCCCCTGGGCGATGCAGATCAGCTGCTCAACTCGATAGGACGCGTCAAGGCGCTGGTAGGCCCACTGATGGTCGCTGAGCCGGGCCGCCTCGTCCAGCACCAGCACGTATTGCGCGTTATCGAGGCCGGAATCGATGTCCATCAGCTCGGCTACGGCCTGCACGGCCTGTTCTGCGGACAGGCCATCCAGCCGGAGCAGGCACACATCCCCGCGCCGCTGCCAGCGAGGACCCAGCTCTCCTGCCTGCACGTGGCCAGCGTCAGCCAACCGTGGCTCGGTCAGCACGACCCCCAGCCGGGCGGCGTGCCGGCGGTAATCCTCGTCGGCTAGCAGGTCATCCGTCAGTCCGGCCCGCGCGGCATGGGCCGGCAGGGAGCGGAGCAGGTAGCCGGGGGCCTGGCCCCAGCCTGCGGCCCGGCCCGCCGCCAGGAACGCGGTCGTGAGCGCCCGCTCATCGGCCCGCTCGTCCGCGAGCCGGGCGTGGCGCAGGGCGTCGCTGAGGGCCGGGTGAAAGAGGCGATACTCGGCGGTGCCGGCGCCATCGGCGCCGTGGGACTCCAGCAGGAAGCTGGCCGCCGAGGACCGGGCGAACCTCGCGAGCGCGGCCTCGGTTATGTCCCCGGATCCCAGCGCCCGCGCGGCTACCCGCCACAGGCCCACCGGCAGGCCCGGGGGCTCGGCGAAGGCGAGTGCGGTCAGCAGTTCTTCTGCTGAGGCGCCCTCGGCCGGCGGGACGCTCTTGAGGTAAGCGAACAGCACGTTGTCAACCCGCGAGCTGAACGACACGGTCGCCGGGTCGGCCGGTGCGTCGTCGTACAAGCCGTGGGTGCGGGCGGTCAGGCCCGCTACCAGGAAGTTGCCGGCCGACAGGGCCGCGATCCGCGCCGCTACCGCTCCGGCGGTCATCTGGTCGGCATACGGGTTGTCTGCCCGCTGGCCGCCCGAGAGTTGCAGTGTGGCCAGTGCGTAGGCGGCGAGGTCCTCCTCGGCGAAGAATTCTGGCTTGTCCAGGTCCACGACCGGCGCGAACGTGCCGAACCGGGCGAGCAGGTCGCCATCGGTGCCGGCCCGCCGCGTCCCCACGACGACCTGGCCGCCCACGTCGGAGCACACGTCCATCAGCGGGAGGATCACCCTCTCGATGGCGGCGCGCGGTTCAGCCGCCTCGTCGAGCGCGTCGATGATGACGTTGAACCGGGAGCCTCCTCGTCGGACCAGCGCCTCGCGGAGGGCCGGAGCGAAGTCCCTGACCTGTTCGGGGATGGCCGCCGAGGCGGCCCGGGCAATCCTGGTGGCGATCTCCAGGGCGGTCAGGCCCTTGGCGTGGATGGCGCAGGCCACCGAGCCGGCCGTCGCGCGGACCGCCAGATCCGTCGCCGGGAGCTGGGCGGCCAGATCCGGGTCGGCGGTGGTCACGATCCGGCCAAGCACCGCCGACTTGCCCGATCCTGGGGCGCCCGTGATCACCAGGACGCGCCCGTCGGGCACGTCTCGGTCGAGCCAGTTCGTGATGGTCCGCAGGGCCGCCGTGCGGCCCTGGAACCGGTAGCCAGCCTCGCTGTCGGTCATCACCCCGCGTGCCCGCGGCCCCCAGTGCCGGGCCGCCTCAGGGTCGTCGGCCAGCGACCAGCCCCATGCGGGCGGAGCGACCTCGCTGGCATCGGTGGGGGCCGGACGTTCTGCCAGGGCGCTCAGATCCTGGCCTGGAAACACCTGGCTGGCCTGGTGGAGGGTGACCGCCCGGCCGGTCCCTCGGGTGTTCATGTCGCTGACCACCGCGACGACCGCCTGGTCGTCGGGGGACCACAGGCCACCACCGCTGAACCCGCTCACGTCCAGGTAGTTAGTGTCGGTGTTCAGCCGGATCCAGCCGTTGCCGAGCGCGCTGATGACCCGGCCCTCAGCCGACCTGGCCACCGTGTACCTGGACGGGAAGCCGGACGCCCACCAGCGCTTTCCGACCAGGGCATCCGGCGTGGGCAGGCGCAGCCGGGCCGGGGTCACGCCTGCCGGGACCGGGTCGGCGAGGACCAGGAGGACTAGGTCATCCGCCGGGCCGGAGGAATCGGGGTATACGACGCGCTCGACCCGGCGGCGTCCCTCCGGCCTGGCGCCTTCGGCCCGGGGGAAATCGGCCCACACGGCGGGCAGGCCCACGATCACATGCGCGCAGGTCAGGATGCGCTGGCCGTCGATGACGACGCCACTGCCGACTGGCTCTAGATCATCGGCCGACTGGTGGACGGCGACCATCCAGGAGTCTTCCTGCGGGCGCGCACTGTCCCGGCCAACCGCGTCCTCGAGCCGACGCAGCGTCTCCTCGATGGGCGACTCGATGCCATCGAACCGCTGGTCCAGGGCACCGGGCAGGGTGGCCGCCCAGAAGTCCCGCCGCCAGATGAGCTGGGATCGCTGCTGCGGCGAGACGGTCGTAAGCAGGTCATCGAGCAGCTCGATCTGGCTCGCGGCCAGGCCGGTGACGGTCACGTACAGGCCGCTCGGGGGTAGCGGGCTGGTGCCAAGGCCATCGGGCAGCTCGCGTAGGAGCTCGTAAGCGAACCGGCGATGCAGCTCGTCATCGTCCAGTGCCCACAGCTCGTACGCGCGCAGCAGGCTGGCCCACGACGAGGCCCTTCCCAGCGCGATCAGCGGGAGGGTCATCGTCACGCCCCCGGCCAGGTGCACGTTCACCCGCTGGGGGGACTCCTCCGGGCCGACCACCGTGACCTTGCCGTTCCAGAGCGCGCACAGCAGCCGGTGCAGGATCGCGACCCGGTTCTGCTCGGTCGTGGCCAGGTAGCCGGAGTCGTACCCGGTGCGCTGCCGCCAGGGCAGCAGGTCGGTGGGCCGGGGATCGGTCAGGGCACTGGCCCACACGCGCAGAACGTCCCGGGCCTCGTCAACCTCGGTAATGCCCATCATGGTGCGGAACAAGAGCACCGAGATCGACTCGGTGTCGGCGGAGCGGAATTCCTCGACCACTCGGCGATCCACAGGCAGGTTAATCGAGGATCTCACGTAGCTCTTGATCTTCTCGCTGTCGGCATCAGATGGATAGGTGATCAGTACCCTCATGTGGCCGCTGCCCGGCGGCCTGAAGTTGGCCGGCAGCAGGCCGGCCAGCTTGCCCCGCAGCGCCTCCACGTCATCCTGAGAGCGCCCCGGCCCGGCCGCCGCGACGATCAGATCCTGCAGCCGGGGCACGAGTGGCTGCTCGCCAGGTGCCGCCGCTCGCAGGAACTTCTTGACCTCGGTCCGCACTCGCCCCCGCAGGTAGGACAGGGCGTTCTCCGGTGAGGTCTCGGTGCTCAGCCGGACGCTTTCCGGCCACATGTCGGCGCCAGCGAGCGCCTGCAGTGCGTCGGCCGTGGTGGAGCCGACCGCGAGGAGACCGTCCCTGGCCAGCCGTTCGTGCAGTCGCCGCAGGAACCTCTGGTAGAACCGCTCCGTCTGCCCGCTGCCGAACGGCAGCAGGTAGGACACCCCGGACCGCCGGCGATGCAAGTCGGCCGCGCGACGGGAGAAGCCCTCCTCGTCCGCCCGCGCGAAGTCGCTCAGCGCCCCGCTCAATCGTTCCAGGTCGCCGGTAAGGGAAATCTCGCCGACCGATTCTCGCAGTAGCCGGTAGCCGACCAGCTCGGCGAGCTCGTCGATCGGGACGGTCAGCGACGCCGCCAGGGCCGTCGACACGCCGCGGCCGCCAATGCCGCTCTCCGCCGTGACCTGCCGGTCTGCCGCCTGGTTGACGAAGCTGTCCGCGAACGACTGGTGGTGCTCGCCGAAGCGGTCATCGTCCGGCGACATCTCGGTACCGACCAGCGACAGCACCAGCGAGGTGATGGTGCGGCGCATGTCCGCCCGGGTCGCCCCGGCGGGCTGGGAGAACAGGAAGCCGGTCGGCATCGTCCCTGGCCTCATGACCAGCCGCCGGCCGCCTGGGTAGCTGACCGCCACGTCATCGGGGTCAGCCGGCCGTGAGTCGCTGGCCCCGCGCAGCACGTCGTCCGCGCCGATGCCGTTCTGCTGGTCCACCAGGCGGAACAAGTCCATCAGTGCCCGGGCCGCGTTGAGCTGGGCGGGCCGCCCGCCGCCTAGGCCCTCGGGGAACGCCGACGGCATCAGGACGAGCGGGTAGATCCGCACCCGTAGGCCGCTGTGCCGCGCGAGCGTGTCCGCGATCAGGTGCAGGTAGTCATAGAAGATCCCGGCCCCGGTCCCGCCGGCCACCGAGAACGCGACGAACACGTCCACGCCCCGCGGCGGCCGGCCACCAAGAACTTGCAGGTCCTCGCCGGAGCCCGCCAGCCTGCCGACCGCCTGCTGGATGTCCCGCTCCAGGGGACTGATGCCCTCAAGGAACGTGCTGAACAGGGCGGCCCGCCCGATCGTCGGGAACTGGCCCGATCCCCGGAACAGCGGGTTCACCTTCGGCTCGGCCCGGCTCCCCTCCGGCAGCCAGCTGTGGACTTCTGTGGTTGCGCGGAGCCTCAACCGCACCGCCAGCTCGGGGTAGCTGACCACGTCAGGGGCCAGGCTCCGGACGTAGCTGGCCGTCGGCCGCACCGCCGCGTAGTGATCAGGCGGTACCACCCGGGCCGGCAGCCGGTCCAGGTCGGCCTGGTTCATGTCCGCGTAGACGAACTGGATGCAGGACGGCAGCTGGTAAGGCAGCATCTCGTCCCGGCCGTGCCGGGTGCGGAAGTCATTGCCTTCCGGACCGCAGATGTGGATCCTCAGCTGCCGCTCAAGCTCCGCCCCGATGTCGCAGCCCGCCCCGCCAAGCCCGACGAACAGCACCGGCTGATGGATCTTCCGCAGGCCGGGGCCATAGGACAGCCAGCCGTCCCCGGCCTCCTCCCCGGCTGGCTCGGCCGCGGTGGCCTCGCGCCTGATGGCCTCCGCGGACGAGCCGCCGATGCGGTCAAGCAGCGAGCCGGCGATCCGCCCGAAGGCCGCCTGGATGTCACTGTCAGCCGACTGACCGTGCAGCAGGACGGGAAACGGCCGGCCACCCTGCCGCCCCCGGACCAGGTAATTGCCGACCTGGTCAATCACGGTCAGCGCCTCGCCGCGGGTCAGCGTGGATTGCAGAACGGTCCGGACCCCGGCCGCGAACAGGTACGACGTGCTCTCGACGTCGCCGGCCTGATCGCCGTTCGAGGACTTGCGCAGCAGCCCGCTGAGGAAGACCTCGGCCAGCTCGGCCGGCCCGGTGTCGGGCATCACGCTTTCCTGGACCAGCCGCATCACGGGCAGCGTGAGCGGCGCGGCCGACAGGTAGCCCGCCAGCTGGTAGGCGGCCGGGGACACCGACGCGCGGAAGTCGCGGACCAGCTGGACGGGGTCGGGGTCTTCGCCGTCCGCGCCCGGCCCAGCGAAGGCATTATCGGCCGGGGCCTCCTTCGCGGCACCGGTCGGGGACAGGCTGATCGCGGGCAAGCGCGTGGCCCCCGAGGAACCGGAGATGACCCCGGCCCACCGGCGCATCGCGGCCGGCGCCAGTTCCAGGATCGGCACAGCGACACGCCCCTGGTCGGTATGCCGGATGGTAGGACCGCTGCCCGGCCACCCCGGCCGGAACTCCTCGATCACGGGGTGCAGGGGACTGCGGTTCCACAGGCGCTGAGGGATGGGCTGCACGATGGCCAGCGGGCTGGCCAGCGCCCACCGGGCCAGGACTGGGCCGAGCGGGCCGGCGGGCCGCCACCATGGATGAACGCCGTCGGTGACGACCAGGATGAGCCGCCGGCCGGACGGGTCAACGAGCTCACGCTCGTCACGGCCTTTCGACCGGGGAGAAAGGCCGCGCAGCACCGCCTTGGCCCCCGCGTCGTCACCGGTGGCCGACAGGCGCCAGAGCCGGACGTCGCGGAAGGCCCCGAGGCGCTCACACAGCAGCCGGAACTCCCTGGCCTGCTCGCTCCACAGCGCCATCGACTCGCTGTCGTCGATGACCAGCGCCAGGTCGAAGGCCGGCTCACTGTCCGGAGCCAGGGCGGGCAGCCACAGCCGCTGCTCGGCCTGCAGGTCGGCCGTGGCTTCCTCGTCAAGGACGCGGCGCGTGGCTGAGGGCACGCGCCGTCGCAGTGGGCGCATCGCGCGGGCCAGCGTCAGCGAGTCGGACAGCTGCGGCCTCGCGGCCGCCGACACCAGAACGCCGGTGGACGGGGTTCCACGGACGGGTAGCGTCGCCAGCACGGGCGAGGCCGGGGCTGGCGGCGGCGCGGCTGGCTCGGGCACGTCCGGCCCGGTTGTTGGCAGGGGCGGCCGGACGGGGGCCTGGGGAGCCGGCGCTGGCCGCCGGTCAACGGATCGATCCTCCCGCTCGGCCCGGTCGTCCTCGGGCGGCGGGTCCTCGACGGCGGGCGGTGGCGCGGGCTGGCTGGGCCGGCGCAACCCGGCCAGCCACAGGATGTCGGCCAGCTCGGCCGGGGCCGGCTCGCCGGCCTCGCCGAGCACGCCGCTGTCCCGCAGCACCCGTCGCAGGTCGCCGATCCTCATCGGCGGCTCATCCAGGCGACTTGTCGAGGTAGGGCATGACGATGTCGGCGAGCTGCTCGGCCGACTCGCCTTGCGGGCGCAGCGCCGAGTACCGCAGGAAGACGGCGTTAAGCAGCTCGTCGGTGGCCAGCTCGCCCTCGGTCTTGCGGCCAAGGAACTCCTCGATCAGGTCGGCGTAATCGGCCGCCCGGACGGGAAGGTGCGCCTCGACGATGCGAGCCAGCTTGCCCGCATCGGGGGCCTGGAGGGTCAGCTGCAGGCAGCGCCGCAGGAACGCCGGCGGAAACTGGCGCTCCCCGTTGCTCGTGATGATCACGAACGGGAAGGCCTCGCAGCGCACGACCCCTCGTGGCTCGGCGGGCAGCTCAACCCGGCCGCCCTCGTCGGCCGTCATGACCGTGACCGGGGGCTGGCCGGCGGGCAGCCGGGCGATCTCCTGCAGCGTGAACTCGCCTTCCTCGAACACGTCGAGCAGGTCGTTCGGCAGGTCGATGTCGCTCTTGTCCAGCTCGTCAACGAGCAGGACCCGGGGCCGCCTGGCGGGCAGCAGGGCGGTGCCGAGGGGGCCGAGCCGAATGTAAGAGCCGATGTCGACCGGCGCGGGTGGCCCGACGGCGGCACCGCGGTGGTGCCGTGCGTCGATCTCCCGCAGGTTGGCCTCCTGGAGGCGGCCAATCGCGTCGTAGTGGTAGAGGCCATCTCGCAGGGTCGACTTGCTGGTGATCGGCCAGCGCAGCACTTCTCCCAGGCCCAGTTCGGCCGCGACGGCATAGGCCAGCGTCGACTTGCCCGTGCCCGGCTCCCCCGTCACCAGCAGCGGACGGCGCAGGTACAAGGCGGCGTTGACCCGTTCGACCTCGTCGGCGTCGATCTGGTACTTCATGCCCCGCGCGGCCTGGCCGTCGGTACTGGCCGTGGTAGCGCCGGTGCGGGCGCGCAGGGAGTCTCGCCACGGCGGGACGTCAGGCAGTTCGCGGGTCAGGGCACCAGGGTCCAGCTCGCCCGTGCCCCGGTAGGCAAGAAAGTCGTTCACTCGTCAGCTCCGTTCGAAGAACGCGGGGGCAGTTGGAGTTCTGGCGGGGTCCAGCTTCGGCTCGGGTTGGCCCACAGCAGGCTCAGCCGGCGGCCAGGATGGGCCGCGTGCTGCTGGTCCGCCTCGGCCTGCAAGCGCAGCAACATGACCCGGCGCGGGAGGTCACGCAGCGCCGACTGGCCGGGGTCGGCCTGGCCAAGGAGCCGGGCCAGGTAGGTCCGGTCATCGTCGCTTTCTGCGGTCACGGGCGGCGCGCTCGGCCTGCGTGCCTCAGGATGGCGAAGCCAGATCACCGCGGGCATGCCCGCCTGGCAGCCGGCCTTGAGCACCCCGGGTATGGCCGTCCGCCCGATCCGGGCACTCCTTCCCGGAGCAGGCGGCAGCAGCGCAAGCACCGCGTTCCCGCGGGCATCATCGAGCCGGAAGGCGGCCCGCAACGACTTGTAGATAGCTTCTGTCCGCAGGTCAGCCACCTTCTGCAAGTCGACCTCGCGCAGCAGGCCGGGGGCCGGGCCGCCGTCGGCCAGCAGCAGCTTCCAGCGTGATTCCCAGATGTCACGGTCCCCGGCCGGGATCTTGCCCCGTTCCATCCGGTCCAGGTCCCTGACCACCACCGGGTAGATCTCGCCTAGCCGGTAGTCGTCGGCCACCGGGCCATCGGGACGGCTGGGCACCGGCCACTGGTCGAAGCTCTTTCCGAGCAGGTCCTCGGGCACGGCGAACTCGATCAGCGGCATGCCGGTCATGGAGAACAAGACCTGGGGCACCAGCCCTCGCAGGAACTTCTTGATCTGCTCAAGCGAGCCGGAAACGTTGCCGCAGTCCTGAGGCTGGCCGTGCTGGCCGTCGGGGTACAGCGTGAGCGCGAGCTGGAACTCGTCGGGCTCGTAGAGATTCTGCCTCAGCACGATCAGCAGGCACGGGTCATCGGCTGGCTCGACGATCGTCGCGGGCTGGCCTTGTCCGGCCTCTTCCGCTGCGAAGGCCCGCTCGGTCGCCAGGTCGCCGACCTGCTCGAGCAGGGTCCGCTCGCCGCGGGGCGGCACCAGCTCGTGCAGCCGGGTGAGCAGCTCGATAATGGTGGCTCGTGGCTGGGCGACCGCGAGGATCCGGTCGAACACCTCGCGGATGATCGCCATCGCGTCGGGAACCTCATCCAGCCGGGCCAGCAGTTCCGCGATCTCCGGCTCGACCTGGCTGATGTCGTCTTCGGCGGGCGGCAGGTAGCGCTCGGCCAGGCTGGCCAGATCCTGCCCAGGGAACCACTGGCTGGCGTGGTAGAGGGTCATGGCCCGGCCACCGCCGGACTCGCCCTTGGCCTGGCCGACGATCCCGACCACGCCCTGGTAGTCGGGGCACCACAGGCCACCGCCGCTGAAGCCGTACTCGACTGGGTCCGGTGATATCCGGTGCAGCCGGACCCAGCCGCTGGCCAGCGTGTCGCCAACCGAGCCGCTGGCCGAGCTGCCCAGCGGATCGGCGGGGAAGCCGAACGCCCACCACCGCTTGTTGACCAGCCGGGTTGGCTCGGGGAACCGGAGCGGCGCCGCGGTCACTCCGGCCGGGACCGGCCTGGCCAGGACCAGGATCGCCAGGTCCCTGACGTCACCGTAGCCGCTGGGAAGGATCATCCGCTCGACCCGGCGGCGAATGAGGCTGGCGTCCCCGGGCCCCTTCGGGAAGGCGACCCATTGCTCGGCCTGGTTCCTGACCACGTGATAGCAGGTCAGGATGCGCAGCTCATCGAGGACGATCCCGCTCCCGATCGGTGCGGGGTCGTCCTCGCTCACGTGGATCGCGGCGACCCACGCATCGGCTCGCGGCTGTACCTCGTCGCCAGCGTCCATCGCTTCCTGCCCGGTAGAGCGTCGCCAGCCTGCGGGCTTAGCCACCCGTCCCTTCGGCGGACGGGCCAGCGTCCGGCGACCACGTCAGCGTGATCTCGAAGCTGGCCTCGGTCGCGGCCTTCGCCACCACCCAGCTCGCCTCCCCGGTGACCTTCACGCCGAACTTCACCTTGACCGCGTCCGGCTTGATCTCCTTCACCTTGTCAAGCACGGCGCTGGCGGCCTCAACCGCCGGCTCGACGGCCTTGCGTACCTGCCCGACGAATTCCTTCGTGCCCGCCTGGTGGAACCCCGGACCCGGCTCGAACTCGAACCCCACAACCGTCGAATCATCCAGCTGGTACTTAACGATCTGCGACCCCAAGATGACCATCCCCTCATCCGTGCCGCCAGGATAAGGCCTGCCTCTGCGGACGAGAAGGACATTGCCCCATCAATAACCAAATCCGTCACCTGCCGGCTTGGCGAATAGCAGCGAGACGTTCTGCCCGCCGAAGCCGAATGAATTGCAGATCGCGGCTCGCTGCCGGGTCGGCCGGGCGGCTGTCACGAGGTCGAGGCCGATGCCCGGGTCGGCCCCCGCCTCGGCCAGGTTGCGGGTCGGCGGGATGACGTCCTGCTCCACGCTGAGCACCGCGATCAGCGCCTCGGCCGCGCCCGCCGCGCCGAACAGGTGCCCGAGGGAGGCTTTCGGCGCGGTGACCGGGATGCCGTGGCCGAAGACGTCGGCGATCGCCTTGGCCTCCGCGGTGTCGCCGACCGGTGTCCCGGTGGCGTGGGCGTTCACGTGGCTGACGTCGGCCGCCGACAAGCCGGCCTGGGCGAGGGCCTTGCGCATAGCCGCGACCTGACCGCGCCCGTCCGGGGCCGGGGCCGTGATGTGATGGGCGTCGGCGGCGATGCCCGCGCCGGCCAGCACCGCGTGCACCCGGGCGCCGCGCGCGGCCGCATGGTCGGCGCTTTCCAGGACCAAGACACTCGCCCCTTCGCCCAGAACGAACCCATTCCTGTCGGCCGCGAACGGCCGCGAGGCGGACGCCGGGTCGCCGTGGTACCGGGCCAGGGCCGTGGCCTGGGCGAATCCCGCGACGGTGATCGGTGTGATCGCCGCCTCCGTCCCGCCCGCGATGACCACGTCCGCCTCACCCGACCGGATCAGGCGCGCGGCCAGCGCCAGCGCCTCGGCCCCGGAGGAGCACGCCGACACCGGGGTGTAGGCGCCCGCCCGGGCGTCGTAGTCGATGCTGATGAGCGCGGCCGGCGCGTTGGGCATCAGCATCGGGACCGTGCGCGGTGACACCTGACGTGCCCCGGCCCTCTCCAGGGCGTCGTCCTGGCGCAGCAGGGTCGTCACGCCGCCGATCCCGGTGCCGATCGCCACCGCCAGGCGGTCCGGATCGGCCGCGGGCGCGCCCGCGTCCGCCCAGGCCTCGGCCGCCGCGACCAGGGCCGCCTGCTGTGACCGGTCAAGCCGCCGGGCCGCGACGGGTTTCATGCCAGCCGCCGGGTCGACCGCCATCGCCGCCGCGATCGTGACCGGCAGGTCGGCCCCGGCCAGCAGGCCGTCGGCTTCCTCCCGGATCCCTGACTCCCCGGCCAGCAAGGCCGCCCACGTCGAGGCGACATCACCGCCCAGCGGCGTGATCGCTCCAAGCCCGGTAACCACGACATGGCTGGCCGTCATGGGACGCTCCTTCCCAGCGCTTCCGCGACGGAGCGCCGGTTCTTGTATGCCATACAACTGCTATCGGCACTTTTGTATCACATACAATTTCGGGGTGGCCACCGAACCCAGGCTGCGTCCCCCGGCCGGGATGGCCCAGGAGCGCGGGCGCTCGACGCGGTACAAGATCATCGAGCAGACCGCCCGGCTGTGCACCCAGCGGCCGGGCGCCGAGCTGAGCGTGGCCGAGATCGCCGCCGCGGCCGGGGTGTTCCCCAACCAGGTCACGTACTACTTCGGCTCCAAGGACTCGCTGCTCGTGCACGCGGCCTTCCTCGGGCTTCTGCACGACGCGAAGGAGATCGAGTCCATCGGCTTCCGCGCTAGCGACGCTGCCGCCTTCCGGACCGACATCAGCCGCGCGGTGCTCGCCCTCCCCGCCCTGCCCTCGGTGGCCAGGGCCCTGGCCGCCGGAATCTCCAAGCCCGCCCTCGCGCCCGTCGTGCAAAAGCACCTGGACCTGCTGTTCCGCCAGTCCGAACGCTACCTGCGCCGCCTGGTCCGCGAGCGCGGCTGGACCCTGGACCGCACCCCCGCGGAAGAAGCCCGCACCTTCTGGAGCGCCGCCCTCGGCGCCGTCCTCCTCGCCCGCGCGGCCGCCACCGAGTCGGTAGCCGACCTCGACCTAGCCGGCACCCTGACCATCCGCGACTTATTCAGCCCCTGCCGCTCACTTTTGGCCGACGCTGATCACTTTTCTCGAAGAGAATTCCGGTTCGGAAGATTTTACCACGCCATAGTGTGGAAAAGTTTACGAGATAATTCCAAGGCCACCGGTATCACCCGTTCGGCGATCCCTGGCCGGCTACGCCGAGGTCCTCACGCATCACCTGGCGCATGTCGTCGATCAGTCCGTACAACTGCACGCGGCAATACTCCTGCGCCTCCTCAATGTCCTTCTCGGCTGGCCTGCCTTCAGGGGCGATTCGGCCGGACTCAAGCCGCCGGGCCTTTCCGTACGCATCCCCCAGCCCCTCATTGACCGAGGAGGCTACGGCCAGCACCTTGTCGGGGAATACCATTTGCGCGTCCGAGTACAGATCACGGTAGGCCTGCCGCGCTAGCGCCAGCGCTGCCTCGTCCTCGCCGGATACCTCGCCGCCCGAGATGGCCCGCAAGTAGGCCCGGAGTGCTTGCGTGTACCGGCGGGCCGCCGTGTTGAGCGCGGCGTACGCCGCCCGGCGCTCGTCGAGCGCCTCTCGGCGGCGGCTTTCGCTGCGGTCGTCCAGTTGCTGCTGACGATGCAGGTCGAATTCAAGCCGCTTGGCCCGGGACGCGATCTGCTGCACCAGGACTGGCGAAAGCAGGGTTCCCAGTACCCCAAGAACGGCGACAAGCACGGTCGTTAGCTCTGCGCTCATCAGCGTCCCCTGCCCTCGCGACAACGGTGCCGCCTCCAGCGTACGCTTCGGTGCTCCCGAGGCCATCCAAGACAGTTTGTATTTCAAACTTACATCTGCTAGCGTGAATTGATCAGGCCTGCCACCGGAAGGAAGCATCAGTCATGGCCACAGCCGTCATTGTCGACGCAGTCCGCACTCCCCTCGGCAAGGGCAAGCCCGGTGGCGCCTACTCGGAGATCCACCCGGTTGAGCTGCATGCCGTGCCGCTGCGCGCGCTGGTCGAGCGGACCGGTATCGACCCGGCCTCGATCGATGACGTCATCAGTGGCGCGGTCGGCCAGGTCGGCGAGCAGTCAGGCAACACGGCTCGCTGGGGACTTCTGGCCGCCGGCTACCCGCAGTCGGTGCCGGGCGTGACCGTGGACCGCCAGTGCGGGTCGAGCCAGCAGGCGCTGCACTTCGCCGCGCAGGGCGTGATCGCCGGAGCCTACGACGTCGCGGTCGCCTCAGGAATCGAGTCGATGTCGCGGATCCCGATCGGCTCGCAGTTCGGCGGCAAGGACTTCGCCGGCCAGTCCGTGGCTGGGCGGTACGCACCCGGCCTCATCCCCCAGGGCATCTCCGCCGAGCTGATCGCGGCCAAGTGGGGGTTCTCGCGTGCTCAGCTTGACGAGTACGCCGCCTCCTCCCACCAGCGCGCCGCGCTGGCCTGGAAGGACGGCCTGTTCGACGGTGAGGTGACGAGGGTCAATGACCTCGCCACTGACGAGACGATCCGGCCAGCCACCAGCCCAGAGGGCCTGGCCGGCCTGCGGCTGGCCTTCAAGGACGACCACTGGAGCCAGCGCTTCCCTGAGATCGACTGGAAGGTGACCGCCGGCAACAGCTCGCCGATCAATGACGGCGCGGCCGCTGTCCTGGTCATGTCCCAGGAGGCCGCCGAGCAGCGCGGCCTGCGGCCCCGGGCCCGGGTACATTCCTTTGCCGTCGTCGGCGACGACCCGGTCCTCATGCTGACCGGGATCATCCCCGCGACCCACAAGGTGCTGGCCCGCGCCGGACTGAGCATCGACGACATTGACGCGTTCGAAGTCAACGAGGCCCTCGCGTCGGTGGTGCTGGCCTGGCAGGCCGAGACCGGCGCCTGCCTGGACAAGGTCAACGTCAACGGCGGCGCGATCGCGATCGGCCACCCGCTGGGAGCCTCCGGCGCCCGCCTGACCACCACCCTGCTGAGCGTGCTCGAGCAGCGCGGCGGCCGGTACGGGCTGCAGGTCATGTGCGAGGCCGGCGGCCTGGCCAACGCCACCATCATCGAAAGGCTCTAGGCGGCCACCCGGCGCTGAACCACCGGAACCGCCAGCCAGGCGCTCACTCAGCGTGCGCTCCGGCCCGCACGGCCTGCCAGAACAGGTGGGCTATCTCCGGGTGGTTGATGTCCATGTGGGCGCCCATCAGCCCCTGCACCTTGCGGATCACCGCGTCGGCGTCCGCGTTGCAGATCCTTCCCGACTCAAGCTGGTAGTCCTGGCGCGGCACGCCTGTCAGCGCCCGCTCCACCGTCCGGGCATCCGCGCGGCCAGAAACCCCCTGCAGGCCGAACGTGCCAACCGCTCCGATCGGCGGGAAGGCCCCGCCCGCGCCCTGCTCGCCCGCGGGAGCGCTCGGGGCTGCGACCAGGGCCTGGAGGTCGGGGCTGCCCAGCCGGGCGGCGATCGGGAACAAGATGCGGTTGGCCAGGTCGAAGACCGACGTGGTGGTGACCAGCGGCCCGGCGACCAGCGGTCGCCCGCCCGCGTAAATCGAGCGGTAATCGCCCGCCTCGCCCGTGTCGAATGGGTCATGGGGAGCGTATGACCACAGCGACATCGCCCCTTGGGCGAAAAGCGCTGAGGTGACCGGGCGCGGCAGCGGGCCGCCCCCCGCACTGCCAGCGGGCGGCCCTACGATCGCCGAGGAGGCCACGATGGCGCCGAAGCTGTGGCCCATCAGGTGAAGCCGGGCCCGCGGCGCGGCTTCCTCCAGCCTGACCAGGAACTGATGCATGGTCCCCGCACCGATGGCATGCGCGCGGTCCTTTATTGACCAGAACGAGAGTGCCCGCGCCGGAAGCAACGCGAGGCTCCGTACCTTCGTGGCGTCCTGCTCGAGGGCCATGATCAGCTCATCCCAGAGCCTCTCGACCTCGAGCACGATGTGATCGAGGAATCCTGACGGGGGCGGCTCCCTGTGCACTGCCACCGTCCAGTCCCTGATCGCCTGCCCGGGGTCGAGGCCTGGCCTGGTCCGGCCGGTCGCCGCGAACAGCTGCTGGTAGGCGTCATTGAGCTTCGGCAGCTGCCCTAGCTCACCCCGCACCAGGTTCCGCCTGGCCACCGTGTCATGGGCGATGTCATCGGCCGAGTCGACGATGGCCTTCAGAGCCGCGTGCGCCGAGGCGGAGCGGGCCGGGTCGGCGCCCGCGCCCGTGCTGCCGAGGATGCGCCGGGTGTACTGGTCGGCCAGGTCATCGGCCGCGGCCAGCGGGCGCTCGTCGCCGAACGGCTCGCTTGGCCAGTGCACGGCCACGGCCTTCGGCTTGTAGCCAGGGCCGCGCAGCGTGTCCCCGTGCTCGCCTTGCTCGACCATCGTGTCGATCCACTCGCCGTAATTCCTCTTGGCGGCGTCGACATCTTCCATCCAGCCGTGGCTGATTACGAACACATCCGTGGTGTCCGCCGCGATCACCGCATCATCGCCTGGCTGACTGAGGAACTGGCGGTCGCCGGGCTCGACGCCCGCCCCACTGGAGTCGAGCTGAAGAAAGTAGTACGCCTGCCCCGTGCTTGGTGCTGCTTCCCACGGCATAGTGACCTCCCGAACACCGCATCGTTGGTTGGTCGGCGAGCAGCGGCCGCGACTGCTCGCCGGTGGTTCATCGCCTGCGCAGGAAATCGGTCACGGCGGCCGTGAACTGCGCTGGTCGGGCCGCGTGCACGAGGTGCCCGGCCGGGATCGTGACGAGCTCGCAGTCCGGGATCAGTGTGGCCATAGTGGCCAGCTGTCCCTGGTCAACGTGGCTGGCCGGCCCGCCCGCGACGAGGAGCGTCGCGGCCTTGATGTGCTGTAGCGAATCGCGCCACGCGCTGACCTGCGGGTCGGTGAGCTCGTTGCTCAGCGCGGTCGCATCCCAGTCGAATGCCAGCGGCCCCTCAGGACGAGCCGCGTCCCGCCGGGCGCGCGGCCACGGCGGGGCGGGATCTTCCAGAATGAGGCGAACGACGCGGTCCGGGCGCCGTGCCGCGAACAGGTACGCGGGTGGCGCGCCGACGGAGTGCCCGCCGAGCGTCACCTGATCTAGGCCCAGCGCGTCGAGGAATGCCGCCAGGTCGGTGGTGAGCTGCTCGATCGTGTAGCAGCCCGGCCAGTCACTGGCCCCGTGGCCGCGCAGGTCGGGCGCATGCACACACCACGACGGCGCCAGCGCCGACGCGACCGCCGTCCAGTCCGACGACTGTTCGCCCAGCGCATGCAGCAGCACGACCGGTGGCGCCTCCGCCGGCCCCCAGGTCCGGTAGGCCAGCCGCACCCCGCCCGCCCGCACATGGTGCACCAGTCCAGATCGGCTGTCAGTCACACAGCCGACCGTACGCGCACAACTCCGCCCCCAGCCACCGATTCCGCCCACAGCAGCGGCGAAGCCGAGACCCCGTCCACGTGACATCGCAGTTCACCGGGGGTAAGGAAGTGCTGTCGCCGGCCGACGGCTGCCTCACGGGCGTGGCTGCCGCTCGGGACTAGGCGACTATCCACGCATCTTCCATGGGAAGTAGCGCATGGCCCTTTGTCTTCGCGGCCGGGACGCCCCGCTGGGCACGCTGACCGCACAGCTTGACGCGCTGGCCGCTGGGCAGGGCCGCGTCATCCTGGTCAGCGGCCTGCCCGGGATGGGCAAGACCGCACTGCTGGCCGCGGCAGCCGGGCTGGCCCGCGACCGCGGTCTCCGCGTCCTGCGCGGCTCCGCTGATCCGGCCGCGCTGGCCATCCCGCTGCGGCCCCTGTTGCAGGCCCTGGTGCCCGCCGATGACCCGCTCGTGGACGCCAGGCTGGCCCGCGATCTCAGCCGGCGCCCCGACCAGCGGTGCTGGCTGCTGCGTGAGGTACGGGAATCGCTGGAACGCGGTGCCCGCCGCCGCCCCGTGCTGATCTGCATCGACGACCTCCAGTGGGCCGATCCCGCCACCTTGTCGGCCCTCGCCACCTTGCCGGCTGACCTAGCCTCGCATCGCATCGGCTGGCTGCTCGCGGTCCGCTCAGGCGACCTGACCACGACCGTGCGGACGGCCCTGGACAGGCTCGCTGCGATGGACCCGCTACGTCTCACGCTCGGCCCGCTGACCGCCGACGCAGTCGCTGACCTGGCGACGGACCTGCTCGGGGCGCCACCGGACGCGGGCCTGCGCCAGGCCCTGGATGGGGCCGGCGGCCACCCGTTCCTGGTCGCCGAGCTATTGCGCGGGCTGCGTGAGGAGAACCTGGTCAAGGTGGCCGACGGGATCGCCCAGCTGATCGAGGGCCAGCTGCCCCGGCGATTCACCGACTCGGCCGACCTATCGTCCCCGTGGCCCGAGCTCACCCGGGCGGAACTGGCCGTGGTCAGCCTGGCCGCCCGGGGCGCCACCAACCGCGAGGTCGCCGAGCGCCTCTACCTTTCCCCGCACACGGTGCACTCCCACCTGCGTCATGTCTTCGTCAAGCTCGGAATCCGATCGCGTGTCGAGCTCGCCCGGCTGGCCGCCGAGCGCGACGCGACCCCCTAGCGCTCCAGCACGCTGGCCAGGAAGCCCCGCATCAGCATGGCGATCTCGAAGGCCCGCTCCTCCAGCGCGAAGTGGCCGGTGGGCAGCGCGTGGTACTCGACACCCGGATGGTCGCCGAGGATCTGGTGGACGACCGCCTCGGGGAAGATGTCATCGTTTGCGCCGGTCGCCACCAGGATCGGCGGCTGCCGCTCGCGGATGAACTCCAGCATCGCCTTCATCGTCGGGCGATCGTTGTGGATGTCGTACAGCAGGTCGAGCATGATGTCGCCCACGCCAGGCCGATCGATCAGCGCCTTGTCGATGAGCCAGCAGTCCGGGTCGATGGCTGACGGGTCCTGGACCCCGGACACGTACTGACCGCGCAGGTCCTCCAGGTTGAGGTAGGAACGCGACGCCTCGCGGCTCGCCTCCGACCCGTCCGCCCAGTACTTGCCGATCGTTTCCCACCAGCCCTTCGGCTCGAGCGGGTAGAGAGGCGCGTTCTGCATGATAATCGCGGACAGCCGCTCAGGATGCCGAAGCGCCAGCCGGTACCCGATGGGGCCACCGAAGTCCATGACGTACATGGAGAACTTGGTAATGCCGAGCTGGTCGAGCAGGCCATCCATCACATCGGCCAGATGGTCGAACGTATAGTCGAACGACGACCGGTCGGGAACCGCGCTGTGGCCGAACCCGGGATAGTCCGGCGCGATGACGTGGTAGGCATCCGACAGCCGCGGGATCAGGTCGCGGAACATCCGCGACGACGTGGGAAAGCCATGCAGGAGCACGACCACCGGCGCGCCAGCGGGCCCAGCCTCCCGGTAGAAGACCTCGATGCCCGCGACATCGGCGCAGCGATAGTGGACGGTCTGACCACGCCCGGCAGGTTTCACTCCGCTGGCCTCCTCGTGATGGTGTACGCGCCTCCCTCCCAAGGCTGGCAGCACCGGCCGCGCTCCGGCATCGCCCGAATGGGTTAACTCCGGCGAGCACCTGCTGTCGGGCTGAGGCGCTCATGTCCCTTCCGTAACGGGGGCCACTGTTCGCCTGGCGATCCGCCATTCCCCGTCCTGTTTGGTAAGGGCCTGCGTGATTGCCGCGATGGCATGAATCGACGCGGGGGCCGCCGGGGCGATGATCAGCAGGATAGAAGTGGCGGTGGCCTGCGGGGCGCCGTCGCTGGCCACGGCCTCGACGACCGGGTTGAGGGTGAGGTGGACAGTCATCGGGCCTTCGGCCGCCCAGACCGGGCCGACGCCAGCTCGCAGCGCCTCGCGGCCGGCGTGTCGTCCCTGGGCGCCGTCCAGGACCGCGTCCTTGGTGAACAGGCGCACGTAGGCGTCCGCGTCGCGTCTGGTCGCGGCCTGGTCGGCGCGGGTGATGACGTCGAGGATGTCGAGCCGGTCGGCGGTGGTCAGGCTCATGACGCAGTCTGTCCTGGCCGCAGCCAGGCACCGACCCGGACTTGGATGTCGCTCGGGAAGATCGCCTTCGGGATGACGGCGTGCACGGCCCTGGGCGGGATCGAGGTGTAGGCCGAGCCGGTCTGGTTGGCGTACTGGGTCACGCGGAAGCTGACCGCCATGCTGGCCAGCGCGTAGGCCTCAGGCCCGGTGATGCCGGCCGCCTCCGACAGCCACCAGATCACCTCGCGGACGCAGGCCACTGTGGCGTCATCCAGGCCGGCCGCGAAGGCGACGACGATCCAGGATGTGTCCGTCTCGCCGAGCGGCCCGCGCAGTGGAACGCCCTTGTGCAGGTCGTAGCGGATATCGAGCTCTTCGGCGGCGGTCTCGATGGCGGTCTGGTCGACGACCCCGTCGCCCTGCAGCGCGTGCACGTCACCGGTCCAGATCCGCCCGCCCGGCTTCATCACCGGCAGGAACAGGTGACTGCCCGCGGTGAGGTCGCGCAGTACGAGGTTCCCGCCGTACGAGCCCGACACGATCGCGCTGACCGTGTCATCCCCAGCCGGCTCGGCCGCGACGACGCCGAGGAACGGCGCCATCGGCAACCGGATGCCGTGGGTGAACTCGGCGACGGTGCGGGCGTCGTCGAACCGGAAGTAGTGCACGTAGGGCTCGGGGAAGTCGTGCGGTAGCGCCCCGACGCCGAGCGGGAAGGAATTCCAGCCCCAGCCGATGGTCCGCAGCCGCGTGATGGAGCACTCGATCACGTCACCCGGCTGCGCCCCGGCTATCTCCACCGGGCCAAGCATCGAGTACGGGCCGTGCGGGTACCGGTGCCGCAGTGGCTCCCGGTCGGCGAAGCTCATCCCGAAGGTAGCCTCGTTCCCCCAGTGCGTCCACGTGTTCGGGTAGCTGACGGTGTCGCCGGGCATGATCGACGCTACCGGCTTGGCCGCCGGGTCGAGGTACCCGGAGCGGACGGTATCGGTGGTTGACTCAACGGTGTGAATGGTCATGGCGGTCTGCCTTTCCGATGCGCGGCCTGATTCGTCTAGTCCCACAGGGCGGCGCGCAGGAACGCCCCGCCCTGGGCGGTGGCCGCCTTGGCGGCCTCGCTGTCACGCAGGGCGTTGAGCATGACGAAGTCGTGGATGGTGCCGTTGTAGCGGGTTGAGGCGACCGGGACTCCGGCCGCCCGCAGCCGGGCGGCGTACGCCTCACCCTCGTCTCGCAGGACATCTGCCTCGGCGTTGATGACCAGCGCCGGCGGGAGCCCCGCCAGGTCGGCCGCAGTGGCGCGCAGCGGCGAGGCGGTAATCTCCGCTCGCTGAACGGGATCGGTCGTGTACTGCTCCCAGAACCACCGCATGGCGTCCCGGCGTAGCCAGTAATCGGTGGCGAACTGGTGGTAGGAAGCCGTGTCGAACGCGGCGTCGGTGACTGGGTAGTACAGCAGCTGCCCCTCCAGGCGCGGCCCGCCCCGCTGCTTGGCCATGAGGGTGATCGCGGCGGTCATGTTGCCGCCGACCGAGTCGCCGGCCACGGCGATCCGGTTGGGGTCAAGGTCATGGGCCGCCCCGTCGTTGGCGATCCACTCCAGGACGGCGTAGATCTGCTCGATGGCGACCGGGTACCGGGCTTCGGGCGAGAGGCTGTAGTTGGTGAAGACGGTCGCGACTTCCGCGCGTGTGGTGAGCTCGCGGACGAGACGGTCATGCGTGTGCTCGTTGCCGAACACCCAGCCGGCGCCGTGCGTGTACAGCACGACCGGCAAGGTGCCCACCGAGCTGGCTGGCCGGTAGATGGCGACGGAAACGTCACCGGTAGGCCCGCCCGGGATGTACAGGTGCTGCTTGTCGGCGGCCGGGTCGGGAAAGTAGCCGTCCTGGGCCGCGTCTACCGCCTTGCGTCCCTCCTCGACGGGCAGCTCGAAAAGATACGGGGGGTTGGCCGTCGCCTCGACGAACGCTTGCGCGGCGGGCTCAAGAACCGGAGTAGCTGGCGTGCTCATGCCGCTACCCTGCCCGCTCGGCGGCCGCGGCGCATCAGTCGGCGTGACTGATGCGGCCGGCCGGTCGTTGTCAGTCGACCGACCGATGCCCAGGCCAGTGGCCGTATGGCTGCTAGCCGGGGCTGGCATCGCGGATCGCGATCGGTAGCATGACCGATTTCTGCTGGCCAGAACGGGTCCGAGGCCAGAGACTTAAAGGCGCTGCAGAAGGGAGATATCGCGATGACGGAGCCACCCGGTACCCAGCTCGTCGGCCGGGAGCGGGAGCTTGCCGAGCTGAATTCCATGCTGAGGGAGGCGGCGGCCGGGCGCGGATCGGCTCTCCTGCTGCGGGGCGAGGCTGGCATCGGCAAGACGGCCCTGCTCGCACACGCGCAGCGCGCCGCGGCCGCCCTGGACATGCAGGTACTGCCCTGCAGCGGGGTCCGCGCGGAGGCGGACCTGCCGTTCGCCGGCCTGCACCAGCTGCTGTGGCCGGTCCTGTCGCCCGGGCCAGCCCTCCCGGATGGGCCGGGTGACCTGCTGCGAGCGGCGCTCAGCCTGGACGCCACCCTGGTCGCCGATCTTTACCGGGTCGCGCTCGCCGCGCACGAGTTCCTGGCCGCCCTGGCGGCGAAGGCGCCGCTGCTGGTGGTGGCGGACGACGTGCACTGGCTTGACCGCCCGTCCGCCGATGTGCTCGCGTTCGTCGGCCGGCGGGTCATGGCCGGGCCAATCGCCATCCTGCTGGCGTCACGCGACCGGGCCGATGACCCGTTCCGCGCGTCGGGAGTGACGTCTGTCCGGCTGCCGGCGCTGGCTGAGCAGCAGGCCAGGGCGCTGCTCAGCCAGGTGGCCCCTGACCTGGGCGGCCCGGCCAGGGAGCAGTTGCTCTCCGATGCCGCAGGCAATCCGCTGGCGCTCCTCGAGCTGCCCACCGCCCGCCGCTCAGCCACGGCCCGGCCTGGCCGGGGGCCGGTGGGCGAAGCGCTGCTGCGGTCCTTCACCACGCGCCTGGCCGACCTCCCCGCTCGCGCCCAGGCCCTCGTCTCGGTGGCGGCGGCCGACGCCGGTTGCAGCCTGGCTCAGCTGTGTCGCGCGGCGGCAGCCGCCTGGAGCCGGCCGGTGACCGAGGCCGACATCCAGCCGGCCATCGACGGCCGACTGGCCAGGCTCGACGGGAACCGTGTCGAGTTCGTTCATCCGCTGGCCGGGTCGGCCATCTATCAGTCGCTGACCGTCGGTGAGCGTCAGCGCATTCACCGCGCGCTGGCCGAGGTGGTCCCGGCCGACGATGACCGGCGGGTCTGGCACCGAGCCGACGCGGCGCTCGGTCCTGATGACGCGGTTGCCACCGAACTGGAGGGCCTGGCCGCTCGGGCTGGACAGTGCGGTCCTATCGCGGTGGCGATCGGGGCGCTGGACCGGGCCGCGGCCCTTGTCACTGACCGGCCCCGGCAGGCCGACCTGATGATGCGGGCCAGCGAGCTCGCCGCTGAGGCCGGTCGCCCGGACCTTTCCCGCAGCATGCTGGCCCGCACTGACGCCGGGCAACTGGGAACGGCCGGCCAGGCCCGGGTGCTCATCATCAGGGAGGCGGCCCCGGTGGACCCTGACGGCTGCTCGGTCCCCGTCGCTGCCCTGGTGGGCAAGGCGCGCGCCGTGCATGCCGACGGGCGTCGTGACCTGGCGGCGTCGCTGCTGTGGGCGGCGGCCGCCCGCTGCTGGCGGACCTGCGCGGAACCCGCTGACCGCCGCACGGTCGTCAGCGCGGTCGGCGAGCTCGCCCTGCCGACCGCCGATCCCCGCCGGGTGGCCATCTTGTCCTGCACCGTGACCCGCGAGCAGCAGGCAGCGCTCCACCCTGATCTGCTGGTGGCGAGCGCACAGCCGCATGACCTGTCCGGGCTGGGGCTCGTGGCCAGCGCGGCGGAGAATCTCGGCGATCACGCCCTCGCCGCCCGGATTTTCGCCACTGCGGTCGCAGAGGCCCGGCGGCAGGGCCGCCTCGGCGTCATCGCCGGCCTCCAGCCCCTGCCCGGGTGGGCCAGCATGTGGTCGGAGAGCCTGGACGCGGCGGCGATCGTGGCCAGCGAGACCCTGCAGCTTGGCGGTGACCTCGGCCAGTCCCGGTGGCAGGGGGCCGCAGCGCTAGCGCTCGACTTGATCAGCGCGCTGCGCGGGGATTACCTGCCTATCAGGGAGCGGCTCGAGGCTCAGCTGCTCGACCAGGAGATCAGCGGCGTCCCCTTGCACCACTCGATGACCTTGCAGGCGCTGAGCGTGGCCGCGCTTGGCGTCGGTCAGTATGAGGACGCCTTCTGGTACCTGCGCCGCCTCGTGGACCCGTCCGACCGTGCGTGGCACTACGGCGCGTGCTCGTGGGTCGTCGGCGATCTCGCTGAGGCCGCAGCCGCCACCGGCCGGATCGCGGAGTGCTCGGCCCTGATCGCCGATCTCGCCTCCGACCTGCGGAATCATCCCGTCGCCGCGGTCCGCTACGGGGTGCTCTACGCCGACGCCGTCCTAGCCGACGACCAGCACGCATCGTCGGCATTCGAGGTGGCGGCCCGCGCCGACCCGGGCGGCAGTCCGCTGGCTGAGGCTAGGCTTCAGCTCGCCTACGGCAGCTGGCTGCGACGCCGGCGCCGGATGCGCGAGGCCCGGCCTTTGCTGTCCGCGGCCGGCGATACGTTCACGAGCCTGGGGACCACCGGCTTCGCCTGCCGGGCGGCACGCGAGTTCCGCGCGGCCGGCGGCGTCCGCCTCTCACCGCGGCGCAGCGACTTGCCGCAGCTAACCCCGCAGGAAATGCGCATCGCCCAGCACGCCGCCAGCGGGCTGTCTAATCGGCAGATCGGCGAGCAGCTCTTCCTCTCGCACCGCACCGTTGGATCGCACCTGTATCACTTGTTTCCCAAGCTGGGAATCACCGCCCGCGCCCAGCTGCCGAACGCGCTCAAGTCGGCCGGCTACGAAGTGGCCTGAGCCGCAGCGGTTTAGCGGGCCTCGTCGGGGCTAGTGGCCGGGCCTGGGCGATGTCGCGCCAGGTGTGCCCGTGGAGCGGGCGCCGGGAGCGCGGGCCGATGGATCCAGGCGGCAAGGTCCGCGGGCGCGCATTCGGCGACTCGGGCGGCGTACCGGGGAAGCTCCTCCTCGCTGAGGACCTGCCGCCACTGGCCTGTTGATCCGCTGTGGAAGAACTGGCTGCGGTCGTGATAGAAGCCGTCGTGGCTGGCTTCGGGCGCGAGCTCGCCGGCCCGGCCCTTCATGACCGCGAACGTGGCGGCCTGGACCAGGTCCGGCCAGGCTCTCTCGGTGATGGCGATCCCGAGCCGGGCGGCTATGTAGCGCATCTGCCCTTCGAGGTCATCAAGGAGGTCCTCGTAGCGCAGCAGCACGATGTTCAGCTGGTCGCGGACCTGCCAGAACGTGTCCAGATGGTGAAGCATGATCTCCAGGTCGGACACGGCCTTTCCGGGCGCGGCCGGATTGACCCAGGACCAGAAGCGCTCGCGCGCGGTCCCGCTTGGCAGGGACGGAGCGGCGGCTAGCAGCTCGTCAAGGACCGCGGCGCCCACGGTATCCTCCCGCAATGCGAGGGACACGGCCCGGTCGGTGTTGCTGGCATGGCTGTCCAGGGACACGGCCACATCCCGGGGGTCCCGGCTTGCGCAGAGGTAGGTGACCCGGTCGTCGAAGGGCAGTCCGTCGAGGGGCGTATGGGTCTTGATGAATCGCCGGTGCGCCTGTGCCTCGAGGTCAGCCAGCACTCCGGTGAGCGGGCGCAGCAGGACGTCCAGCCACGGCGAGATCTGGTCGAGCGGCCGGTCGAATGTCGCGCTCTCGAAGATCTCCAGGGCGCAGATCATCTGCAGCCAGGTGGTGCCGCACTTGGCCGGGGTGCTGATCACGATGTCGCCAGGACGGAACACGAACCCATCCCAGCGGGCCGAGTCCGTAAACGAGGTCTGGTAGCGAACGCGTTCCCCCAAGCCCATGCGGGGAGAATGGCAGCAACCAGATCGGGCCGTCAACCATGCCGTGAATGACCGGGGCGGCTGCTGGCGCAATGGCCGGAACGCGGCGCGGGCTGACGGACACAGCCACCACGATCCTCGCCTCCACCCATCGCGCCACCGAGGAATACCTGCGTGAGCGCAATGCTCCCAGCGTGTTGCTGCGCAACAGCTGGTACCTGGAGAACTACACCAGCCAGCTGGCGCTGGTCCTGCGAAACGGCGCCGTCATCGGGGCCGCCGGGCAGGGGAGGATCAGCGCCGCATCCCGCGCCGACTACGCCGAGGCCGCCGCAGCGGTCCTGACCACCGAAGGCCACACCGGAGCGGTGTACGAGCTAGGCGGCGACCTCGGAATGAGCCGCGACGAGCTGTTCACCAGCTCCGGTGACCTGCGCCGCCTGATCGGACGGCCGACCACGTCCCTGGCCGACGCGGTCGCCGGCGCGCTACGCGCCGCTCCCGTGACCGGGGACTGACGCGGCCTGCGGCCCGCTGCCCCGGTCCCATGAGTCCCCGTGCCACCCGGCTCCTAGGCCAAGGCGACGAGCACCTGCGGATCACCGTCGAACCAGGCGCAGTCGATGAGCAGGCGACGGATGCGCCAGCGCTGCCCGTCCCTGGTCATTTCGGCGGTGTAGCGGTTCATCATGAGCGCGTGCCGGGTGCGATCGGGCTGCGGACCCTCTCCGGGGAGATAGTGGTTGGCCTGCGCATAGCACCGAACGGTGGCCGTGTCGCCCGCGAGGTCGATCCGGACGTTCGTGATCGAGTGGCTGGTGTCGAGGGGCCCGACCGCAGACGCGAGGGCACCCACCACCACATCACGCGGGGCCAGCACCGGGAAGTCCAGCCCGAGCTTGCTCGTAGCCGCGGAGAGGTCGACAACGGCGTCTTCGGTCAGCGCCGACTCCAGCAGTGCGACGTCGCCGTGGTCCAGGCCCGCGGCGTACCGGTAAATCGCGTCGGTGATCTCGGCCCGGTCGGTCAGGTCGCGCACGGCTTGCTCTTCAATGCCGATTGTTGTCATGGCTTTCTTTTCCAATCTGCGGGCAAGGCACTTCTTCTTTAAGGGAAGAGACGGCCTCACGATTCCCTGTCTCACGGCCCACGCTAGAAGCGTGGCGTCGATGCCTGGTCGACGCGAAATCGACGCGCGACCGGCCGCTTGACGACCCGGGCGGACACCGGAGAGGCACCTACCCTCAATACCGCTCGGCAAGCGGCAGGAAATCGGTCCATAGCGGCGCATATCGGGAAACTCGCGCCGCGCGGCATCGATAGGGCATTCATGACGGGCCGATTTACGGTCGTTGTCCCTGGGCAAGACGCTCTCGCCCGGCATACGAAATCAAGGAGGATCACCCGCCATGACAGATAGCCAGTCCGCCGGGTTCGGCGGACGCCTCCTCATCGGGGCTTCTGGGTCTGCGGCCGTGGCCATGCTCCCGCTGTACATCTCCGCGCTGCGGGGTAGCTTCACCGGATCCGTGTCAGTTCTCCTGACGCATACCGCCAAGGAATTCCTGCCCGCGCACACGGTCGCCCTCTTTGCCGACCAGGTCATAACCGGGGAGCCGGCGTCGACGTGGCCCGAGAGCAATCACGCGTCCCTCGCCGCCGATCACGACATGCTCGCGGTGTTCCCCGCGACCGCCAACATGCTCGCCGCGGTCGCGACGGGCGCCGCTCCGAACATGTTGTGCGCCACCGTCTTGGCGGCCGATTTCCCGGTCGTGTTCTTCCCCGTGATGACCGCGGAAATGTGGAAGAAGCCCGCCGTTGCGCGGAACGTCGACCAGTTGCGCGGGGACGGTTACCACGTCATCGACCCGCCGTGGGGATCGCGCTACGACGTCCAGGCCGGAAAGCCGGTCGAGGGGCCGATGCCGCCGCCTCCCCCGGCCTTCGTCGAGGCCATTAGCGCGCACATGCCACGGTAAGTCGGCAGTAACCCAGAGGCTCAGGAGACTTCGCGGGCCGTTTGCGTCGCCCGGGCGAGGTAGATGGCAGTCGCGCGCTCGCTGGCCCGGACGTGCGCGACCGCCGGGCCCAGTCGGTCGGCGTTGTAGCCGGCCAGGGCGGCCGGGACGTCCGCCGGGCCGGCGAGGCCGTCGAGGGCCTGCGCTAGTGCGCGGACATCGTAAAGCCCCTGGCGGAAACCTCCGCCAACCATGGGGCTGGCCGCGTGGGCCGCGTCGCCGGCCAGGGCCACCCGGCCGTATGCCAGGGACTGGGGCCGGTACTGCACGATCGGGGTACCGAAGACGGTCCCGGCGGCGAACGCCACCGTCAGGGCCTCCCGCCAAGGACTGGGCCAGACGGCGCTCGCGAACGCCGTGAGGCGGTCGCGGACCGGGCCGGGCAGCGCGCCGGGCGCCAGGGTGCCGCGGACGAGGTCGCCGTCGAGCAGGCCGCGATCCTGGAGCAGGTCCCGCTGCTCGGGGTCGTACCAGACCAGGTTGAGGCGACGGCCGCCGACCGTGGTCTGGCCGTGCGGCCCGGGCACGAGGTAGGTGACCAGCCGGTACGGCCCCGCGTATATCTCCCGCGATGGCTCTCCGGCCCGTGGCAGGGGCGTGCCCGGCGGCAGGTCCCGCTCGGCGACCAGCGTGCGCCACAGCAGGACACCCGCGTACCCTGCGTCAGGCTGCCCGGGGGCTACGGCCGCACGGACCGTGCTCCGGGCGCCGTCGGCCCCGATCACGAGGTCGGCGTGGTGCCGGGCCCCGTCGGAGGTCGTGACGATCGCGGACCGGCCCGCGTCGCCGGGCAGGACGGAAACGACCGCCGTACCGCGGCCGATCCGCGCACCAGGCCGCGACCGGGCCTGGTCTTCCAGCCAGGCCTGTAGCAGGTGCCACGCGCCGGTGTCCCGGTCGATGCCGTGCACCACCGGCGGGGCCGCCGACAGCCCCGTCACTTCCCGCAACAGGTCGGTATCCACGCCCAGGCCTCCGCCGCCGTCCTCGGCCCGGGCCGCGGTGCGCTCGAAGACCGTCACGTCAATGCCGAGCCGCGACAGCGCGATGGCCGCCGACAGCCCGACCAGGCTGCCGCCCGCCACGACGGCCCGGATGGGGGTGCTTGAGCCAGTCATGATGCTCCCTACGTGGTGTCCGGTCTGGTCAGAGCGTGCGCCGAACGCCCGCCTGTCGCTCGATGTCGCGCAACTGAATGGCCAGGCTGCCCTTGGTGGCATGAAGCGCCGGGCCAAGGCGACCGACCGGCAAAATCTCCCGGCCGCGAGTGTCCTCCCACAGCAGCGCGAACGCCGCGTACAGGGCGACGATGGCCAGCAGGAATCCCAGGATGGCCGCGGCCTGCGATACCGCCTGGCTGCCGGTGACGTCGGCCAGGCCGCTGATGAGGAACCGGGGCACGGCCACGATCAGGACCGCCGCCAGCGCCCGCTTGGGAAAGGCGGCCAGCAGCATGATGGCGGCGAAGACCGAGAAGACGATCAGGAAGGTACCCAGGGCGTCGCGGGCTCCGGCCGGGCGGTACCAGAAGACGAGGGCATCGACCATCCAGGTGGTCGCGAAGCTGAGCATCAGCGTGGCCGCCAGGCTGTCACGGCCCAGGAACGCGAAAATCCCCACAATGGCCTGCACCACAAACGCCGGGAAGACGACCAGCCCGACCGCCCGGTCCGCCGACGCCGGAATCGCCCCCCATTGCAGGGCGCTGACCAGTGCCGAGTCGATGGCGACGGTGAAGAATCCCAGCGGCATGGGTGAACCGATGGGCCGCAGCACGATGCGCGTCATCGACCGCAGGTCCGCCTCGCGCACCTCGGGCTGGAACACGGTGAACGGGTCCTGGCTGTCGTCTGGGTCAAAAGATTCTGACCGGGTCACTGTTCTCCTCCGGTAGGTCGCGCGGCCTATCGGGCTAGTTCAGTAAGCCACTGGAATTCCCGGCCGCATCGCGCTGGTCGACGCGCCCAAGCCTCACACCCGGCCTGGTGAGAAGTCATCGCAAGGTCTTAATGATTCGGCCGTGGTCGCGCCAGGCTCGCCCCGGGGACGTCGATCAGATGTCGACAATGACCGGGTTCGCTGGTGGGCGGTACGCAATCGCGACGACCAGCCCGCGGGCCGGGCGCGCTAGTACCCGAGAGTTCATGCCCGACAGGAAGGTCCCGTCATGGAGGAGAGACTCAACTCGCTGGTGATGTCCGACTGGCCCGCGGCCGACGGCCCGCCGCTGCGGCACCTAAGCGTCGGCGAGGCCCTGCGAGACGCGGCCGGCGCGGCCCCGGATGCCATCGCTCTTGTCGAGGGCTGCGCCGATCCCGCCGCCCGGCGGCGCTGGACCTACCGGGAGCTACTGGCCGACGCCGAGCGGACCGGGGCCGCGCTGCTGGCCCGGTTCTCCCCGGGCGAGCGGGTCGCGATCTGGGCCAACAACCGGCCGGAATGGGTCCTGCTTGAGTACGGGGCCGCACTGGCCGGAATCACCATCGTCACCGTCAACCCGGCGCTGCGCGGCGACGAACTGCGTCACGTGCTGGCCAACTCCGGTGCCCAGGGCCTGTTCATGCTGCCCGGCTACCGGGGCACCGACATGCAGGCGACCCTGGCCGGGATCCGCGCCGAGCTGCCCGGCTTGCGCGAGGTCGTCTTGCTCACCGCGTGGGACGAGTTCCTCAGCTCCGGGAGGCCAGGGACGGACCTGCCTGGCGCCGGCCCCGATGACCCGGCGCAGATTCAGTACACCTCCGGGACGACCGGCCAGCCCAAGGGCGCGGTCTTGCGTCACGCTGGGATCACCGACAACGCGGCGCTTTACGCCCAGCGGGCCGGGCTGCGGGACGGCGATGTCACGGTCAACCCGATGCCGCTGTTCCACACGGCTGGTTGCGTGATGAGCGTGCTGGGCACGCTGTCGGTTCGCGGCACGGTCGTCCTGCCGCCTGCCTTCGACCCCGCACTGCAGCTGCAGCTCCTCGAACAGGAGCGTGGGACGTCGATGATCGGCGTCCCCACCATGCTGATCGCGATGCTCGACGCGGCTGAATTCCGCTCGGCCGACCTATCCAGCCTGCGCCGCGTCATCTCGGGCGGCGCGGTCGTCCCGGCACAGCTGGTGCGCCGGGTCGAACGCGAGACCCCCGCGCTGGTCAGCATTGTGTTCGCGCAGACCGAGTCCAGCCCGGTCATCACCCAGACCTCCCCGGACGACCGCGCCGACGACCGCGCGGAGACCCTCGGCCGCCCCCTGCCGCACACCGCGGTTCGCATCGTCAGCACCCGAACCGGCCAGACGCTCCCGGTGGGCCAGACGGGAGAGCTGCTCACCCGGGGCTACGCTGTGATGCTCGGCTACAACAACGACCCCGCCGCCACGGCGGCCGCCATCGATCCCCACGGCTGGCTGCATACCGGGGACCTCGCCAAGATGGATGAGCGCGGCTACTTCCGCATCGATGGCCGGCTGAAGGAAATGATCATCCGGGGCGGGGAGAACATCTATCCCCGGGAGATCGAGGCGGTGCTGTTCGGCCACCCCGACGTAGCCGACGTGGCCGTCGTGGGCATCCCCGATGAGCGGTGGGGAGAGCAGGTGGCCGCGTTCGTCCGCCCGGCCGCCGGCCACATTCCCGACCCCGACGCCCTGTTCGCCTACGTACGAGCCCGGCTGGCCCCCTTCAAGACACCCCGGTTCTGGGCGATCGTCGACCACTTCCCGATGACCGGTTCCGCGAAAATACAGAAGTTCCGGCTCCAGAACGAGTTCGCAGACCGCCTCAAGCCGGTACCCCAGGACACCACCACTGCCGCCCGCAGCTGAGGTGCAGAGCCTGCGGGCTGGCCGCGGAATTATCGGGCGAGCTGGTACTCGGCCTGCGACGGCGACGTCACATGGCGCTCGGCGCTGAACAGGTCAAGGAAGGCCCGCACCGCGGCGGATGCCGCCCGGCCGCGGTAGCAGAAGAAGCCCAGCGTGAGGTACCCGTCTGACTCGGCAAGGCGCAGCGCCCTGATGCCGTCAGGCGGGCTGGGCTGGCCAATGATGTCCTCGGTGAACGTCTTGGGCACGATCGCCACGGCGGCGCCGGTGGCGGCCATGCGGACCATCTCGGTGATGGAGCCGAGCTCGCACATGACCCGTCGCTTCGCGCCGACGGCCTCGGCCATCGACTGGATCTTGTTCTGCAGCGCCGTCCGCGGCTGGAAATCGATGAAGCGGCTCGTCTCGGCCAGCTCGCGGAGCTGGACGCTGTTCCGCCCGGCCAGCGGATGATCGCACGACACCACCGCGACCAGCGGCTCCAGGCGGCCGAACGGGATGAAGCGCACTTCCGGCGGTGGCACCGGACCGTCAAGCGCGGCCAGGGCAATGTCGATATTCGCTGACCGCAGCCCGCTGATCAGCTCGAATCCCGTCCCCGAGGCGACCGAGACCTCGACATCCGGGTATTTCCTGTCGTAGTCCACCAGGATCTGGGGAAGGTTCACCACCCGCACCGCGGTCTGCGTCGTTCCTATCCGCAGCGGCCCGCGGACCACCGGGTCAATGGAGCGGAGCTCGTCGCGGATGCCGGCCATTTCGCCCAGGACGCGGCGGGCGACAGGGAGCAGCGACTGCCCGGCCTCGGTGAGCCGCACCGACCGGCTCGTCCGCTCGAACAGCCGCGCCCGCAGGTGCCGCTCCAGGCTGGAGATCTGATGGCTAAGCGCCGACTGGGCCACGTGGCAGCGCTCGGCGGCCGCAGTGAAGGTCCCGGTCTCCGCGATCGCGACGACATACTCGAGCTGGCGCTCAGTGAGCATTGTGCACTCCTCACATGATCGCCTCCAGCATCGGACCGGACATGGTGACCCGGCCTCGCAAGGTATAGATGATTCCGGTCCCTGGCCGGCCGGCTCACAGGGGCACGATGGGCGGCGACCACGCAGAGCTCGCCTCGCTGGCCTTCGGCCGAGGCTAAGCGCCGTAGAGACCGGCATCCAGCGCTCGTCCACAATTCGTCGACACCCCGCCCCTAGGCTCGAGCCATCCGAAGCGGGCGGGCCGAGGAAGATCCTCCGTGCTTCGTTGCCCGCCGCCAGGCGAACTGGCCCCGTCCCGCCAGGCGGGCACGTGCCCCTGATCGCATCCCGAGGAAACAGGAGAAATCGTTGACTGCAGGCGACCTGGATTTCGAGACCAGCGTCTTCGACAAGGAGTACATCACCCTGGCTGGTCGCCGTGAGGCGATCGTCCGCGGTGGCCGGCACCTGTTCGAGCGGCTCCCCCGTGCCTTCGAGGGCATCGCCAAGCTGGGCGTCATCGGCTGGGGCCCGCAGGGCTCGGCCCAGGCTCAGAACCTGCGTGACTCCCTAGGCGACGCGGTGCGGGTCGCGGTCGGCCTGCGGGCTGGGTCTGGGTCGTTCGAGGCGGCCCGGGCGGCCGGGTTCTCCGAGGCGAATGGCACGCTCGGAGAAATGTTCGAGGTCATCGCCGACTCGGACATGGTGCTGCTGCTCATCTCCGACGCGGCCCAGGTCGCGCTGGTCGACCAGATCTTCGCGGCCCTCAAGCCCGGGGCCACTCTCGGCCTCTCGCACGGGTTCCTGGTCGGCTACCTGGACCAGCAGGGCAAGGCGTTCCCGGCCGGGATCGACGTGATCGGGGTGTGCCCGAAGGGCATGGGCGCGTCGGTGCGTGCCCTGTACCTGCAGGGCGCGAGCACCAACGGGGCAGGCATCAACAGCAGCCTCGCCATCCACCAGGACGTCAGCGGGCGTGCCACCGAGCGGGCGCTCGGCTGGTCGGTGGCCCTCGGCGCGCCGTACACGTTCCAGACCACACTTCGGTCTGAGTACATGTCCGACCTCACCGGGGAGCGGGCGATCCTGCTGGCCGCGGTGCATGGCATCGTGGAGACGCTCTACCGCCGCTACCGTGACCAGGGGATGAGCGACACCGCCGCCTACCGGCACTCGGTGGACTCCGTGACCGGTCCGATCTCCAAGATCATCTCCAGGGAGGGCCTGATCGGGCTCTACCAGACCCTGGAGGACGCCGACCGCCAGACCTTCGCCCAGGCCTACGCGGCCGCCTACCCGGTCGGCCTGGAACTGGTCCACGAGGTCTACGACGAGGTCCGCTCGGGCAACGAGATCCGCAGCGTGATCATGGCCGGCGACCGGTTCGCCCGGTTCCCGATGGGCAAGATCGACCAGTCCACGATGTGGCGGGCCGGCGAGGTCGCCCGCCGCACCAGGGACGACAGCGACCTCCCGCTGGACCCGTTCACCGCCGGCATCTTCTGCGGCGTGATGATGGCCCAGATCGACACCTTCATCGAGAACGGCCACCCGTACTCGGAGATCGCCAACGAGTCCGTCATCGAGGCCACCGACTCACTTAACCCCTACATGCACGCCCGCGGCATCTCCTACATGGTCGATAACTGCTCCACGACCGCCCGTCTCGGCTCGCGCAAGTGGGCGCCCCGCTTCGACTACCTGCTGACCCAGGTGGCCTTCCCCGCCGTCGACGATGGGGGGGCCACCCTGGACACCACGCTGGTCAAGGCGTTCGAGGACCACGACATCCACCAGGTCCTGCGGATCTGCGGCGAGATGCGGCCGTCGGTCGACATCTTCGTCGAGTAACGACCTCCGGCACTGCCGCCATCCGGCAGGACTTCACCGCCCCGGGCACCCGCTCCCTGGAGGAGCACGGGTGACGGGGCGGTGCTTTTAGAGGCGGTGTTTTAGAGAAGGAAGGAAGGCTCAGGTGACCGGCGAGATAACCCCCAGCCGCATGGAGTCGGTGGAGAGCCAGTCCTGGGCCGACTATCAACTCGCGGGCCGCCCGGTCTATGGCACCCGGGCGCTGTGGGTGGGCGGCGCTGTCGCACTGGAGGTTCCCGGCGATCCTTCCGGCTCCCTGAACAGGACCATGGGCCTCGGCTGGGAGAAGCCGGTGAGCGCCGGGCTCCTAGAGCGGATCATCGGCTTCTACCGTGAAGCGAAGGCGCCCAGCACGATCTTGATGATGCCTCCGCAGGTACTGCCGCCCGACTGGGCGGCCCTGTGCGAGCGGTTCGGCATCACCGACATGGGGTCCGCCATCGTCAAGCTCGCGGGCCGAGCCCGCGCCGTGGCCGACCAGGCTTTGGCCGTCCGGCACCTGGGACGCGGCCTGCGGGTCGGGTCGGTCCCGGCCAGCCGGGCCGACGCATGGGGCCAGGCGATGCAGCGGGGATTCATGCGTGACGACCCACGGGTCGCGCAGCAGTCGGCCGGGCTGTGGGGCCTGCCCGGCTGGCAACTGTTCGCGGTGTACGACGGCGACGACATTGTCGCGACCGGCAGCCTGCGCGTCGAGGGGACCGTCGGGCACTTGTTCGGCGGTGCGACCTTGCCGTCGGCCCGTAACCGGGGCGCTCAGTCCGCGCTAATAGCCGCCCGGGCGGCCGCGGCGCTCAAAGCGGGCTGCTCATGGGTGATCGGTGAGGCTGTCGCGGAAAAGCCCGGCCAGCACAACCCTTCGCTACACAATCAATTGCGGGCCGGGCTGACCGCTCGCTATCGGCGGGAGAACTGGATCATGCCCGCGGGCTTACCGCGGCGGCTCCGCTGCCGAACAGGCGGCCCATGAACCTCAGAACCCGTAGATGCCGCTCCATTTCCCGCGCGGCATCCTCGGCTTTACCTGAGCGCAGGCTGGCCAGTATCCGCCTTCGTGAGTTGATCACTATCCCATCGGCGGTGCGGCCCGCGCCGACCATTAGCTGGTAGGCGAGCTCGACGCCATCGTGCAGCACCGGCGTCGCGCGGGAGTCCTGGCAGGCGTCGGCCAGGGCGGCGAAGAACCCGGCGTGGGCGGCCGCCCGGCACTCCCAGCCGGATCCGTCCGGGATAGCACACGCGAGATCGACGCTGGCTTGCAGCGCGTGGTGGCCCGGTTGCTCGATCGTCGCGCAGGCCGCCCGGGTGGCGCTCCCCAGAGCGTAAATCAGCTGGTCGTTCATTGTGAGCAATTGCTCCCGTTACGTAGGCGGCCAATCTCGCCGCTGGTATCACTAACAATCACCTAAACAGCGCACTGTCGTCTGCCCGGCTGGCCCCCAACCCTCGCTATCAGCTAGCACTAAAGCGCGATCTAATTTTTCGATCGCCACCATGAACAGATTGGCTTGGACTCCATTCAGGCGAGGTGATTCCCTGGACAAGCAATCAATGCCGTCCATCAGCCAGCGAGGGCTGGCCGCAGTCATAGGGAGAAACACGAGATGCCAGGATCAGCCCAGCCCACGGTCGTGCTGGTGCACGGCGCCTTCGCCGACGCCTCCGGGTTCGCCGGCCTCATCAGGGAGCTGAGTGCCGCGGGTTACCCGGTCGTCGCACCGCCCAACCCGCTGCGCAGCCTGGCTGGCGACGCCGCCACGGTCAGCGCGGCCGTCAGCGCGATCGAGGGGCCAGTCATGCTCGTCGGCCACTCTTACGGCGGCGCCGTGATCAGCCAGGCCTCCGCGAGCGCCAGCAACATCGTCGGCCTGGTGTACCTCGCGGCGTTCAGCCTCGACGCGGGCGAGAGCTGCGCCAGCGTCCAGGCCCCCTTCCCTCCGTCGATGCTCGCCACGACCGTCGTGCCCACCCCTTACGACGCGCCTGGCGCGGCCGGGGGGCCTGACCTGTACATCAGCGAGGGCGGCTTCCGCGAGACCTTCTGCGCTGACTCTCGCGCCGAGCTGGCCCAGGTCATGTGGGCCACGCAGCGGCCGCTCGCCGCCGCCGCCTTCGCCGAGAGCGCCACCGCCGCGGGCTGGAAGACCATTCCTTCCTGGTACCAGCTCGCCCGCCACGACAACGCGATCCCGCCCGCGGCCCAGGAGTTCATGTCCAGCCGGATGAACTCGGTCACCGAGGAGGTCGATGGCTCGCACACCGCCTTCATCGCCCAGCCGGAGCGCACCGCCGCCTTCATCAAGAAGGCCCTCGCCCAGTCCTGAGCCCGCGCATTGGCCCAAGCCGTGGCCACGCCGTTCCACCATCGCAGAATCAGAAGGAAATCATGAAGTACATTCCTGCTGTCGCCGGGGTCGTCACCGCAGCGGCCGCCATCGCGGCGGTCACCGCCGCCGCACTGCCCGCCACCGCCACCCCGCACCCCACCACCCCGGCCGCCCTCACCGCCGCCCGGCCAGTCACCCCCGCCACCCCGAAGCCCACCATCGTCCTCGTCCACGGCGCCTGGGCCGACGCCTCCAGCTGGGGCCCGGTCATCGAGCGCCTCCAGGAAGCCGGCTACACCGTCGACGCCCCGCCCAACCCCCTGCAGGGCCTCACCTACGACTCCGCCTACATCGCCTCCTACCTCAAGACCATCACCGGCCCCATCATCCTCGCAGGACACTCCTACGGCGGCGCCGTCATCACCGACGCCGCCACCGGCAACCCCAACGTCAAGGCCCTCGTCTACATCGCCGGCTGGGCCCCCGCCAGCGGCGAGACCCTCCAGAGCCTCATCAGCTCCCCCCTCGCCGCCCAGATCCCCGCCCTGCCCGTCACCACCGCCAGCTACCCCGAGCCCGACGGCACCCCCGGCGTCAACCTCACCATCAACCCCGCCGACTACCCCGCCGTCTTCCTCGACAACCAGCTCCCCGCCGCCCAGGAGAACACCCTCGCCGCCGAGCAGCGACCCCTCAGCACCAGCGCCCTCTCCCAGCCCTCCACCACCCCCGCCTGGCAGACCATCCCCTCCTGGTACATGGTCGCCAACCAGGACCGCGCCATCGCCCCCAACCTCGAGCGCTACATGGCCACCCGCATGCACGCCCACACCATCGACGTCAACGGCCCCCACCTCATCATGCTCACCAACCCAGGCGCCGTCACCAGCCTGATCGAGCAAGCCGCCAACGCCACCACCAGCCACTAACCCACAGGCAGCCAGCCACCAAGCAACAGCCCCCTCAGCCGCCTGCGCAGGCACGGCTGAGGGGGCTGTCCAGTTGAGGGTCTTCGCCTCAGCTCTTGCCCGCGATGACTTCCAGGGTCCGCAGGCGATCCTGGATCTCGTACATGGGAACCGTGACGATCAGCTCATCGGGCCTGAAGCGGTCAGTGAACGCGGCCAGGCCCCGCTGGACCTGCCCGGCGTCTCCCCGCACCCCACCCTCGCTCAAGGTCGCTATCACCTCACGCTCCCGCGGCGTGAAGCTGTACTTGGCGGCCTGATCCGGCGTGGACAGCGGAGACTTCTGCCCGGCCAGCGCCTGGGCGATGAGGACCTCGTACGGCTGGGCTAGTTCCTCCGCGCGCTCGCTAGTCTCGCCGCAGATGACCGACACGCTCACCATCGCGTGCGGACGGTCAAGCCACCGGGAGGGCTTGAACTGGCGGCGGTAGACCTCAAGTGCCGATTCGGTCCGGCCTGGCCGGATATGGTGGGCCACCGCCATCGGCAAGCCCAGCTCCGCCGCTAGCGCGGCGCTGGACTCACCCGACCCGAGCAGCCACACCTGGGGCGGGTAGCTCTCTGGCATGGGCGCGCCGACCACGGAGGAGCCGCCGGGCGTGAAGTACCCGAGAAGCTGCCGCACCTGGCCGGCGTAGGCCTCGTCGACCGGGGCCGGCTCGCCGCGAAGCAGTATTTCCGCGGCTGCGGGATTGGCGGCGCCGGTACCTTTACCGATGCCCAGGTCGATACGGTCCCCGGCCAGCGCCCCGATCGAGGCGAACTGCTCGGCGACGATGAAGGGGGAATGGTTGGGCAGCATAACGCCGCCCGAGCCGACTCGGATGGACTCGGTCTCGGCCGCCAGCCAGCCGACGAGCACTGCCGGGGCCACGCTCGCGAAGGCCGGCGTGCCGTGATGCTCGGCCACCCAGAACCGGCGGAACCCGAGGCGCTCCGCCTCAAGGGCCAGGGTCACGGTATGCCCCAGCGCCTCGCTGGCCGACTGGCCAGATGAAACCAGGGCGATGTCCAGGATGGACAGTGGTACGTCGGTCAACGCTCGTTCTCTTTCTGTTTCTGGCGTGGCTGGCGCCTAGGCGCTTTGCCGGTAGTGGTCGAGCACCCGCATGCGGGCCGGGTGCTGTTTGGTGGCCGGATCGGCCTCGGCGAGCTCGGCGGCGTACGCCCTGACTAGGTCATGACTGGCGTAGTACCCCGGCTCGGGCTTGGTCATCAGATGGCCGCGTTCCAGTTCTTCCAGGCCCGCGACCGCCTCAGGCGTGCTGATGCCGGCCAGGCTGGCCATCGCCTCCCGGCTGACCTCCGGCCCCGGGTGCAGCGAGGACAGCCGCAGCAGCCGGGCCGCACACGGCGAGAGCACCCGGTAGGAAAGCGACAGCGACGCCCGGGCGTCCACGCCGGAATCGGGGTCGGCTAGGGCGCTTAGCCTGCTGCCCGTCTCGCTCAGCTCCGTGGCCAGCAGCGAGAGGGGATAGTCGGCGTAAACCGCTGCCCGTGCGGCCACCACCGACAGAGCCAGGGGCAGGCCCGCGCACAGCTCGATCAGTCGTTGCGTGCCCTGAGGGTCCGCGTTCACCCGGTCCGCCCCGAGCCGGCGCGTCAGCGCCTCCCGCGCGTCCAGCGGGCCAAACGGGGTCAGCTGGATCAGCCAGGCGCCCTCGGTGGCGATCAGCGCGCGCATCTGGTCCCTGCTGGTCACCAGGACTCCGCACTGGCTGCCCCCGGGTAGCAGCGGGCGCACCTGCTCGGTCCCGCGGGCGTTATCAAGCACGATCAGGACCCGGCGCCCGGCCAGCACGCTGCGATACAGCCCCACCTGCGCTTCTATCCCGGCCGGTATCCGCTCCGGTGGGACTCCCAGGCCCGCCAGCAGCTGCCCGACCGCATCCTGGAGCCTCAGTGCCTCCCGGGAAGCATCGAAACCACGCAGGTCGACGTACAGCTGCCCGTCCGGGAACCGGTCAGCCATCCGGTGAGCAGCGTGCACGGCCAGCGTGGTCTTGCCCACGCCCGCCATCCCGGTGATGACCGTCACCCCAGCCGGCTCGCGCTGCGCGGCCAGCAGGGATTCGACCTCCGCTCGGCGGCCGGCGAAGCTCGGCAGGTGACGAGGAAGCTGCGCGGGCGGGGGCGCCACCGCGCTCCCGGCCGGGACCGGGGGCGGGGACTCCGCGTCCGCGACCTCCATGAGGGCCGGGTCGGCGTTGAGGACCCGCAGGTGCAGGTCTTGCAACTGCGGCCCGGGGTCAATGCCGAGCTCGGTCGCGAACAGCCGCCGGACCTCGTCAAACACCGCCAGCGCCGCCACCTGGCGACCGGCGCGGTACAGGGCGAGCATGTGCAGCTCTCGCAGCCGCTCGCGGTACGGATGATCAGCGGCCAGGGAAGCCAGGGCCGCTACCGTCTCGGCATGTCTGCCCAGCGCGAGGTTGTCGGCTGCCCAGTCCTCGGCCGCGGACAGTCGCATTTCCTCAAGCGCAACCCGCCGTGTCTCGGCGAACCGCCCAGTGATCCCGGCCAGGGGCACGCCCTTCCAGAGGGCTAGGGCCTCGTCCAGGTGGCTGGCCGCGCCGCCATGGTCACCGCTGGCGCGCGCCTGAGCGGCCCGGTCGGCCAGCTGCCTGAATCGTGCCAAGTCGAGGTCGTCTCCTCGCAGGTGGAGGACGTAGCCACCGCCCGCCTGCACCAGCTTCCCGTCGCCCAGGACCCGGCGCAGCCGGTACACGTAGGTCCGCATGGTGCCGTCAGCTGTTCTCGGCGGATCCTCGGGCCAGAGCACGTCGATCAGCTCCTCGGCCGAGATGAACGCCCCGGCCCGCAGGAGCATGGCCGCCAGGACCGCTCGCTGCTGCGGGGTACCCAGGTCGATCTCCTCGCCGTCGTGCCATGCTCGCAGGGGTCCCAGGACACTAAAGCTGAAACCCGCGGCCATCAGGCCCTCGTCATCGGCTGGAATGCCGCCAGTACCATCTCACCGCAGCGACGCCAGGTCACCGGCTCGGTTTCTCCCAGCCGCAGCAGTTGCAGCGCCGCGCCGCACAAGAACACCCGCAGGTCCTGCTCGGTGGCGTCGGCCCGGACCCGTCCGGCCGTCTGCGCCTGCTCCATCCGGGCCGCCAGCGTCTCAAGCATGGAGGCGGCGGCGGCCGATGCGGTGTCGGACAGCCGCTCGGCCAGCAGGCGGTCGCGGGCCAGGGCGTCGAACAGCTCGAGGACATAACGACGGAAGCCCTCGTACGCGTCGGTCTCGCGCAGTGCCGGGGTCGTGCGCTGCCTGAGCTCGTCCAGGCTCAGCCGCGTGATTGCCTCCAGCAGGTCTTCCTTGGCCGGGTAGCTCCGGTAGACCGTCGCCTTGCCGACCCCGGCCCGGGCCGCGATCTGCGGGACGGAGGCAGCACTGCCGTACTCGCGGAAGGCCTCGACCGCCGCCGCCACCACCCGCTCGTGATTGCGCTGCGCGTCCTTCCGCCTGGGCCCGCCCGCCGTTTCCTGGCCGGATTCAGTCATCGGGGGTGTCCAGCAGTGGCTCATCGCCGTAAACCGTGGTGACCTCGACGTCCAGCACGGTGGAGATCCGGCCGAACGTCCAGTAGTACCCAGTCACTTGCAGCACCTCCACCAGTTCACGGTCGGTGAGGAACTCCCTGGCCCGCTCGAATACCTCAGGGCCGACCCGGGGCTGCCGCACGACCTCGGCCGTCAGGCCGATCAGGGCGCGGTCAGCGGGCGATAGCTCGGGACTGTCCAGTTGCCGGTCGCGGATGAGCTGCCGGACTCGGTCCTCGACCCCAGCCGCCTGAGCCAGCGGCTGATGCTGGGCCGCGACGAACGTGCTGGCCGTGTACTCGGCCACAGTGAGGATCACCAGCTCACGTGAGCGCGCCGGCAGCTCAAGCGCGGTGAACTGCGCCTTGGCCAGCTGGATGAACGGCTTCACGGTGCCCGCCGAGCAGGACAGCATCTTGACCATCGGGTCGGGCGGCAAGGATCCGAGGAACTCGCGAACCTCCTCGGGCAACGAGGCGGGGTCCGGGTCGGCAAGGCGCGGCATCTCGTATTCCTGTCGTCGCGGGCTCAGCGCTCGGCCGGCTCGATGTCGAAGCTGGCCTCGCTCAGGTGCTGGAAACGGCCATCGGCGGCGAACGCGCCGAAGATCGCGACTTCGCGGTCCTGGGTGACGCCGTCCTTCATCGTGATGTGCAGGACGTGCCGCTCGGCATACGCGGAGCCGTCGACCAGCTCGTCAAGCACGGTCACCGTGCCCTGCGCCACCTGGCCACGGAAACGCGCGACCAGCGCGGCGAACTCGTCGCGGTCCAGTGCCTTCCCGTCCATGCGGTAGGTGTAGTCCGGGGCGTAGTACCGGTCCAGGACCTGATCCAGCCTGGTACTTGAGTCTGGATCCAGCACCAGTTCCCTGAGCGCATCGCTGATACGGACATGCTTCACGGTTGAGGACTCCCTTGAGTGCGAGGCAACAGAAACCGGACCTTCGGGTCCGGTACCCAGGTTACCGGACCCGAAGGTCCGCTTCAGCGACGCTCCAGCCCCGCCCATCACGCATGGTGATTCTTGTGGACATGACAATCAGGCAACCAGGGCGGTCCGGCCCTGTCCAACACACAGTGTTGATCGGTGCGATCGAAATAAGTGATGCGCGTGGTCAGGGCCACGGACGGCAGGCGCAGGCCTGGTTGGTTACGGTTTGCCGCTGTGCGTGAGATCACGCCCGGAGCTCGTGGCAGGATGCTGGATGGGCCTCGTCCCAACGGAACGTCGCGGGGGCGTTCGGCACCCTTGGGAAGGAAGCAGCGCGTGGGAGACCTAGCCGATCGGCCCAGCCACGACGTGGGCCGGGGTCACGGCCGCTCGTGACAATCGTCGCGGCACGCAGGCGTAATGGCGAGGCCATTCCGCTCGAGCCCATTCCGCTCCAATATCACAATGACGAGGAGAGCCGCCGCCCGCAGCGTCTTGGCCTGCTGCCGCGCCATGGAGGGCCGCCTACCGACGAGCCGTCGGCCGCTTAACCACTTCTTTCATCTTTGGTCGAACAGGAGCATCCATCCAGCAGCGTTCCGGAGCCTAACGCCTTTCCGGCAGGACACATCGGCCCGGGCAGGGAATCATTCGCTAGACTAAGAACCCGATGACCGATGGCCACATATGGTAATCACTCACTGAGGCCGCGCACCACCCACCGCCCTGAGGCTAAATTATCACGTCGCGCAGCCGGAAGCAAGCATCGGACCCCGCATCATGATTGGCCGAGCGCGCCTGAATAATCGCAGGTCATGCCAGGCATCGAAAATTTTCGAGACCTCAGCGGCGGCGCAAGCGATGATATGGATACATTTTTACGGTCTTGTGATCCACATTGTCTTCATGATTTACTTTGTCAGGAACAGCTGTCACCCTGAGCGACGGGGAGGAGCGGGTTGTGCTTGACCGGACGGGGTTCTTTTCGGTTGCCCCGGAAGTGCTCACGCTGGTGCTGCTGGTGTCGGTGGGACTCGTGGTGAAGTCGGGTCGCGTACCTGAGCTGAGGCATTGGCGGCCAGGGCGGACGCCAAATACCCGGATGGCTTGCCGGTCTGTCCCGTACTTACGCCTCCGGCGGGCCGCTGCCCGTTAATGCAATTCCCTGTTCGCGACCTGCGGGTTCTTTATCGTTCATGAAGAACGACCACGAGTACCTTCAGCGTGGAACAAGGAAATGAGGGTGACTGTCGATGAATTGGAGTAGAGCGTGATCACTAGCGTGCTGTTCGTCGGTGCGCGCAGAACTGAGGCACTCAAGGCGGCTCGGACCACCGGACTGCGGGTGCTGTTCCTTGGTCCTACCACTGCGACATCGGCGCAGCTTGCGTGGTGCGACACCGCGTTGCTGCTGAGTGAGTTCAACCCTGAGGCGGCGCTGCAGGCGGCGATCGGACTCCATCAGCTGAGCCCGTTCGATCTGGCCTGGACCAACAGCGACTCCTATCTGGAGGCCGCCGCGAGGATCAACGAGAAGCTCGGGCTGCGTTCGAACTCCGTGCTCACCGTCATGGCCGTCAATAACAAGGCGACCATGCGCGAGGTCCTGCGAGACACGGCGGTGGCGCCGGTGCGGTCGGCTCCAGTCCGCAGCATCCAGGATCTTCGTGCGTTCGCGGAGACCGCCGGGTTCCCGGTGATCCTCAAGCCGACCCAGGGCAGCGGCAGCCGGGATATCCACTCCCTGGCGGGGCCGGATGACGTCGAGGCGGTCGCGAGCCAGGTCGAGCTGGCCGACTCCGACGCGGCCGACTGGACGGTGGAGGAGTTCCTGACCGGGCGGGAGTTCAGCGTCGAGACCCACAGCACTGACGGCCAGCATCATGTGCTGGCCGTCACCGAGAAGTTCACCACCGGCAACTTCGTGGAGATCGGGCACGTGGTGCCGGCCCGGGTCACCGCGGCCGAGCACGCCGCGCTCAGCGCGGAGGTCAAGACCGTACTGACCGCCCTGGGCGTCCTGCAGGGGCCGTGCCACACCGAGGTCATCTTGACCGACGCCGGGCCTCGCCTGGTGGAGACCCACACCCGGCCGGGAGGCGACGCCATCGTCGAGCTGGTTCGCCTCACCACCGGGATCGACATGAATCAGCTCAACTTCTCCTCGCTCACCGGAGAGCCGACCGACATGGAGCGACAGCCTTCCGCCGGAGCTGCCGCGATCTGGTTCCATCCGGGCCGCCCAGGCAAGGTCACCGCCGTCGCGGGAGTGGAGGAGGCTAAGGCCCTCGACGGCGTCGAGGAGGCAGTACTGATGACCAAGGTCGGCGACGTGGTCGGACCGCTGCGGAGTTCCGGCGACCGGGTGGCCTACACCTTGGCGACCGGTGATGACGCCGACAGCGCGCTCGACCGCGCGCAGACCGCCCTGGCCACGATAGCCGTGGACATCGAACCCGAGAACAGTGGAGAACAGTGACCCCAAACGCAAAGCAGCCGATGGTCCTGGTTGGCAGCGGCTCTCAGATCTGGCGCGAGTACCTCCTGCCCGCCATGGCCGAGAAGTACAGCCTGCATCTCCTCACCCCCAAGGAGCCAACCTGGGAGGTCCCGTACATCGCGGGCTTCGACCTCGTCGACACCATGGACGCCAAGGCCATGGAGGAGGCGGCCCGCGCCCGCTTCGAGGAAGTTGCCGGCATCCTTACCTACGAGGAGACGCGGGTGGAGTCGGCCGCCCGGCTCGCCACCGCGTTCGGCGTGCGTACCAGCCCGCCCGAGGCCGTGTACGCGTGCCGGGACAAGTACGCGTCGCGCGAGGCCATGCGGCGGGCCGGGCTGCCCGGCGCCCAGTCGATCGCGGTCGCCACCCTGGAGGAGGCCGAGAGCGCCGCCCGCATTATCGGATACCCGCTGATCGTCAAGCCGCGCGCCCTGTCCGCGAGCTGCGGCGTCAGCCTGGTCACCGAGCCCGGCGGGCTGCCCGCCGCTGTTGAGGAGGCCGCTCGTATCTGGTTCGACGTGGTGCCCACCTACGAGCAGCCGACGCTGGTCGAGGAATACCTGGAGGGCCCCGAGATCAGTGTCGAGGCGGTCTGCCGGGATGGCCAGGTCACCGCGCTCTTCGTCGCCCGCAAGTCACTGGGCTTCCCACCGGGCTTCGAAGAGGTGGGCCACCTAGTGCGCTCCGATGACCCGTTGCTGCGCGACCCGGACCTCCTGGGCCTCCTGCAGGCCGCTCACCGGGCCGTCGGGCTCACTGACACCATCACGCACACCGAGATCCGGCTGACTCAGGCCGGCCCGCGCGTGGTGGAGATCAACGCCCGGGTCGGCGGGGGCCGCATCCCCTACCTCGGCCAGCTCGCCACCGGCGTGGACGTCGGCTTGGCCGCCGCTGACCTGGCCGCCGGAGCGGAACCAGCCCTGGAGCCGGTCCGAACCGGGGTCGCCGCGATCCGGTTCCTTTACCCCGAGCGGGACCTGCGCGTTGAGGCAATCGACGTCGACCGCGGCAAGCTGCCGCCCGAGGCCCACGAGGTTCAGGTCCTCGCCAAGCCCGGCGATGAACTCCTGCTGCCACCCACCGACCACGTCCGCTCCCGCTACGCCTTCGTCGTTGTGACCGCCCCGGACGAGAAGACCTGCACCGCGGCCCTCGATGAGGCCGCTGCGGCGCTGACCGTACGCGGCACCCCGCTGTCCTGAACCAGTCCAAGTCAAATAAGAGGTATCAGGAGACCCGATCGTGACTCTGCACATCACCAAGCGCTTTGATTTCTCGGCCAGCCATCGTCTCGACTGTCTCCCCGACGGCCACCAGTGCGCCCGCATGCATGGCCACAACTACATGATCGAGCTAGAGCTCAGTGCCGAGCGGGAGAGCCTCACCGAGCCCGGCTTCGTCCGCGACTATGGCGACCTGGCCGCGTTCAAGCGCTGGCTCGACGAGACGCTCGACCATCGGCATCTGAACGACATCGTCAAGGGCCAGAACCCCTCGGCGGAGAACCTGGCCATCTGGATCTACGAACAGTGGCTGGATCACCTGCCGGAGCTCACGGCCGTGCGGGTATCGGAGACTCCCAAGACCTGGGCCGAGTACCGGCCCTAAGCGATCGCAGTGGCCCGGATCGGGGGCATGGCGAAGGAAGGAGGTGGTGCCCAGTGGAACCGGAGCTCGTCGTGAACGAAATCTTCGGCCCCACCTAGCGGCCTTCCAGGGCGAAGGAAGGTCACTAGGACGACGGTGCGCCTTCGTACGGCTCGGTGGTTGCAACCTCTCATGCAGATGGTGCGATACCCCTTACACCTGGGACTGGACCGGGCGCAGCGACTCGGGGAACTCCTACGACCCCGGCCAGGAGCTGCACCCCATGCCGGTCGGCGCGGTCGCGGCACAGCTCCTCGGCTACCAAGTGGAGCTGGTCGTGGTCTCCGGAGGGGAGCCGCTGAGCCAGCAGAAGCGGCTCATCCCCCTCATCGACCGGCTCAGCGGCCATGGCATCGAGGTCGAGATCGAGACCAACGGGACCCGCGTGCCGGACGAGCGCCTGGTCGCGGCGGACGTTCGGTTCAACGTCTCACCGAAGCTCTCCCACTCAGGGGACCCCGCCAGCCGGCGCATCGTGCCCCGCGCCCTGCACCGGCTGGCCGAGCTTCCCACCAGCACCTTCAAGTTCGTGTGCCGACAGCCTGCGGACCTCGATGAGGTCGGCCGCCTCGCCCAGGAGTTCTCCCTGCGGTCAGTGTGGGTGATGCCTGAGGGGCGGACCAGCGATGAGGTCAGCTCGCACATGCAAGCTCTCGTTCAGGATGTCATCGACCGAGGCTGGAACATCACCACCAGGCTGCACACGCTGGTCTGGGGAGACAAGAGAGGTGTTTGAGGGATGCTCAACCAAGAGTTCGATGGCCCGTTTACGGGTCTCGCCGACGAGAGGGGCGAGGTTCCCGACCCGCTGGAGGACCTCGCCCGCCAGATGCTGGCCGAGATCGGGGAGGACGTCACCCGGGACGGACTGCGCGACACCCCCGCCCGCTACGCCCGCTGGTGGCGGGAGTTCACCAACTTCGACCCCGGCCGGGTCGACACGCTCTTCGAGACAACCACGAGCGGACAGCTCGTCATAGTCTCTGGCATCGAGGTCTGGTCGCTGTGCGAGCACCATCTACTGCCCTTCAACTGCTCGCTGACCATCGCCTACCGCTCCACCAAGCAGCTGCTTGGCTTGTCCAAGTTCGCGAGGATCGCCCACCAGCACGCCCATCGCCTCCAGGTCCAGGAGCGGCTCGTGGCCGACATCGCCGCGGACATCGCCCGGATCACCGGCTCCGATGACGTCGCCGTCATCGGTCACGGCGAGCACCTGTGCATGACCATGCGCGGGGTGCGGACCACTGCCCGGATGACCTCGACATCCTTTCAGGGAGTGTTCGCCGAGGAGAGCGGGGCCCGCTCCGAGCTGCTCAGCCTCGTCCGGAGCGCCTGACATGACCGAACGCGCGCTAGACATGCGAGACGACCCCGGCATCCGGCGGGCTGGTCGGCTCTGTGTCGTGTCGAGTGTGTCCTCCGACGCTCACACGTGGAACCTGTCGTTCCTCCAGCTCCTGCTGGAGGAACATGGGTTCGACGTCATCAACCTCGGTGCGTGCGTCCCCGACGAGCTGCTACTCGAGACCTGTCGCACGTACCGGCCGTGCGCCGTAGTGATCAGCACGGTCAACGGGCACGGCCGCATCGACGGCCTCCGCCTCGCCCGGCGCTTCCGTGACGACCCCAGCCTGGAGCACATGCCGCTGGTGATCGGCGGGAAGCTCGGCCTGACCGCCGGGGACAGCCCCGCTCTGCGGGCGCAGCTCATCAGGGCCGGGTTCGACGCGGTCTTCGAGGACGGAGACGGCACCGGCCCGTTGCTGGCCCGGCTGGCGCTCCTGTCACCGGAAGGGCGGCGATGACCGGGAACGCGCTGGCCGACTTTGTCCGGGCCAATGCCGGCTCGGGCCGGCTGGTGGTCCAGCCCCGGATGGGCTTCACCTCGATCCCCCGCATGCGCGAAGGACTTGAAGCCGTCCGGGCGGCCCGCGCTACCACCGTCGGCACCCTGACCGTGGACAGCTACACCCGACTCGGACAGCACGATCGAGCCCGCGAGGCCCTGCACGACGGCACGGAACTCAACGGCTACCCCCTGGTGGCCCACGGCGCCCGAGCCACGGACGCGCTCCTGGCCGGGCTCGCGAGTCCCGGCTTCCCTGTGCAGTTGCGCCACGGCAGCCCCCTGCCGCTCGACCTGTTCCGGGTGATGATCGACGCTGGCATCACCGCGACCGAAGGCGGGCCCGTCTCCTACTGCCTGCCCTACGGCCGTACCCCGCTGGACAAGGCGACGCGCTGCTGGGCTGACAGCTGCCAGTGGCTGGCCCGGCAGGCCGGCTCGGGCCTCACTGTGCACCTGGAGACCTTCGGCGGCTGCCTGATGGGCCAGCTCTGTCCCCCAGGGCTGCTGGTGGCACTGAGCGTGCTTGAGTGCATGTTCTTCGTCCAGCATGGCATAACGAGCGTCTCCCTCAGTTACGCTCAGCAGACCAGTCCCAGGCAGGACCGCGAGGCGCTGGCGGCCCTGCGCCGCTTGGCCGGGGAGTACCTCAGCCAGGTGGACCGGCACCTAGTGCTCTACACCTACATGGGCATGTTCCCGCGGACCGAGGCGGGAGCGGAGCGTGTACTGCGCGACAGCGTTCGCCTGGCCAGGGCAGCGGGGGTAGAGCGCCTCATCGTGAAGACCACCGCCGAGGCGCATCGCATCCCCACGATCAAGGAGAACATCCGCGCGCTTGAGATCGCCGCCGAGGAGTCGACTGCCCCCGTCGCCGCGCCGGAGCAGGCGGCAGTCCCGGGGAGCGCGGCCGACGGCGACGTGTACCGGGAGTCGCGGACGCTCATCGAGGCGGTCCGCTCGCTCCACGACGACCTGGGCCGCGCCCTGGTCATCGCCTTCCGCACTGGACTCCTTGACATCCCTTACTGCCTGCACCCGGACAACGCCAACCTGGCCCGCGCCGCCATCGATACCGACGGGTGCCTGCAGTGGCGCAACGCCGGCCGGATGCCCGTGGGCGCGGTGCGGACCGCAGAAACCACGGGCTCGCCGGCCTTCGAGCTCCTGGAGATGCTCGGCCGCGTCGCCCTCAGCTACGACAGTCCGCTGCCCGCCGGGCCGGCCCGGCCCGCGCTGACCGGTCTCCAGCCCCACGACTCCTAAGCCCCGAGAGAAGAGAGAACCATGGCAAAGCGAACACCCGCCGTCCTGCTCATCGACCCGGTTAAGACCGGCGAGGGCTACAAGCTGGCGGCCCGCGAGCGGGGCCTGGGCATCGTCAGCATGTACACCGTCGAGCCGGGTGAGCTCAACTCCCGCTGGCCAGACCACGCCAAGGGTGACGATGCGGTCCTGTACGCCGCCGACGCCGACGCCGCCTTCGCCGCACTGGAGGACCTGGACTATGAGATCAAGGCGGTCGTGCCCGCGATGGAGTCGGCCGTTCACCTCACTGACCTGATCGCCGACCGCCTCGGCCTGCCGTGCAACGACATTGCCCTGTCCTGGGCCAGGCGCAACAAGGTCGCGATGCGGGCCCACGCTGATCAGGTGGGCCTGCGCATTCCTGCCTTCCGGCACATCCAGGACCTCGACCGTGTCTCGGCTGTCGCGGACGAGATCGGGTACCCGGTCATCGTCAAGCCCACGATGGGCGCCGGGGCTCACGGAGTGACCCTGGTTCCGGACGCCGCCGCCGCTCGGCGGCTGGACGGGATCGAGGAGAACGACCTGTTCGGCTGGCCCGTGCGCGAATGGCTGGTTGAGCAGTACATCCGGGGCCGCGAGTTCGCGGTCAACTGCTTCAGCAGCGGGGGCGAGCATCGCCTCATCGACATGTGGGAGTACCGCCAGCCCGGTACCGATGACTACGACTTCCCGCTGTGGGACAACGTCGAGGCGACCCCCGATGACCCCGACTGGGCCCGCATCGAGGAATACGTCGCCCAGGTCCTTACCGCCTTCGGCGTGGTCCGCGGTCCCAGCCACACCGAAGTCAAGGCAAATCAGGACGGCGTCTACCTGATCGAGATCGGCGCCCGCCTGCCCGGCGGCCCGGCCACCGACCAGTGGACGGGACACACCGATATTCGCCCCTTCCACGACGCCCTCGCCTGCTACCTCGGCGAGCGCCCGCCCCTGATGGACAAGCCCGTCACCCGGCGGGCGGCCTTCGGGGCGATCGCCATCCGCAACGACGCCTCCCCCGGCACCCTGATCGCCATCCATGGCCTCGACGAGCTCAACGCCCACCCGGCCGTGGACAAGGTCCTGATCTCCTATGAGCCTGGAGACCACGTGCCGATCACGCGCAACACCAAGACGATCCCCGTCGGCGCCTGGGTGTCCGCCCCTGACCAGGCCTCCGTCGTCCGGGCACTCGCCGAGATCCGCGCCGCCGTACGCCTGGAGATCACCCCGGACCCCCAGTGACCACTTCCACGGCCCACCGCCCCTCGACCGGACACTACCGCGCCCTGATGGCGGTGCCCGGATTCTGGCGCATCGCGGCGGTGGGCATGGCCTCCAAGCTCCCGCTCAGCATGGTCAGCCTCAGCGTCCTGTTCCTCATCGGCAACAGCTATTCGCTGGCCGACGCCGGGTACGTGGTGGGCATGCTGTCGGTTGGCGGCGGCATCACCGCGCCGCTGCGCGGACGCCTCATCGACAGGAACAGCCCGAGAAAGGTACTGCGAAGCTTCCTGGCCGGCTATCTGCTGTTCGCGGCCCTCCTCGTCCTGAACACGCGCGATCACGGGCCGCTCGCCGCCACCCTGGTCCTATCCGCGCTGTTCGGGGCCAGTGTCCCTCCGGTCGGCATTACGATGCGCTCGGTATGGCGATCGGCCGCGGGCGGCGACACCTTGCCCACCGCGATGGCCCTCGACGCCACGATGACCGATATCGCGCTGATCTGCGGGCCGATGATCGCCAGCTTCCTCAGCGTGGAAATGTCACCAGTGGTGCCGATCGCCCTCATGGCGGCATTCATGGTGTGCGCGGTCACCCTGCTGGGGAAGGTGGAGGTCGGCTACAGGAAGGGAGAGCGGGGAGGCTGGCTCAGCGCGGTGGGCTCAGCCCCGTTGCGCCGGCTGATGGTGGCCTACGCGTTGTTCATCGTGGCCCTCACTGGAGCGGAGATCCTCTTGCCGTTCTACGCGCGGGAATCCCATGCTCCCGTGTACAGCGGACTCTTCATGGGGGCCATGTCCGTCGGGAGCATTATCGGGGGGCTAGCGGTAGGCGCTGCTCCGAGAGTGCTTTCCCGTGGGCCGAGGCTCTCCGCGCTGCTCTCCGTTTTCGCCGTCGGGCTGGTCGCGATCGCCCTGGCCGCCCGAGTCTCCCCGCTCGTCGTCCTCCTGGTCTCGCCACTGACCGGCGTGGCCATTGGATCCACCTTCAGTACCCTGTACACCCTGGGCGGCGACCTCGCGTCCGACAATCGGGTAACCGAGACGATGGCCTGGCTGAGCACCATTAACCAGGCGGCCAGTGCCCTAGGCGCGGCCCTGGCCGCCCGGGCCGACGCCACCGTGGGAAGCCGCACCGCGCTGCTGTTCGTCCCCGTGATCGTCCTGGCCACCGCCGTCCTCGGCTGGCGAGTCCGCGCGCCGAGCACCTGAGCCTGGTGCTCAGTTCCCATCCCTTCAACATCACCACGAGATCGAGAGGAAGGCCATGCTGGCGACATTGCCTAGCACCTGCTCGCGGCTAGGGCCTCACCGCAACCCCGGGCCGTGAGTGTCCTTTGCGAGGCGGCGGAAAAGCAAATGAGAGACGATTCACCTGCAGGGATAATCCGTGTCCGCGTGTATGCAGATCTTCAAATACTGCGCTCAGGCGTCGAAGCTATGCTGAAGCCCCACGAGGACATCGTGATTTTGGATGATGCCGACCCGGAAGCGTCCGTCGATGTGGTGGTGTCGGTCCCCGGCCCGGCCGACCAGGCGACCGCCATGGTCACTGACTCGCCGGTGAGTTGCGTGATGGTGCTCCCGCCTGGCGGGGAGATCAGCACGCTGATCGCCGGCCTACGAAGTGGCGTACGCAGCGCCGTCAGCTTGGACGCCAACGACAGTGAGCTCCGCACCGCGGTCATGGCGGCCCGCCAGGGCGCGTTCTACGTGTGCCCGATGCTGGCCGCTGAACTGCGTGCCGCGCTGGAGACCTGGCCGCCCGCCGCCGACGAGACCGAGCCGACCGGCAAGCTGTTGCCGCTCACCGAGCGCGAGATTAACACGCTGCGCCTGATCGCGCTGGGTCTGACCCATCAGCAGGTGGCCAGGAAGCTGTCGCTGACCACCGCGACCGTGGACACCTACGTCAAGCGCATCCGGTGGAAGCTTGGCGTCGGCAACAAGGCTGACCTGACCCGCAAGGCCATCGAGTACGGACTGCTCGACGAGCGTCCTTCGTAGCCTCCGGGCCAGGTCCAGCGAGGGCGGGCGGGTCAGGCCTCGACCAGCCACTGCGGATGGTGCCGCGCGACGACGTCGGGAAAGCCGCGGCACATCCCCTTCATCACGTTATCCCCGTATCCCTCGAAGAGAGGATTGTCGGGATTGTGGATCACGCCTGGGGATGCGGTGACGTACGGGCTGGGCAGCGAGCGCATGGTCGCCTCGAGCCGCGGGTTGTAAAAGAGCCCCGCCGAGTACCGGTGAACGCCCGACGGGGGCCGGACCACCCGATGGGTCGTGGCCCGCAAGTACCCTCGGGTGGCGACTTCTAGCAACTCACCGAGGTTCACGACCAGGGTGCCAGGAATCTCAGACACCTCTTCGAACTGGCCGGGCTCGACCTCTACCTGAAGTCCGCCGTGGTGGTCCTGGAGCACGAACGTCAGCAAGCCCTGGTCCCGGTGGATGCCGACGCCCTGGTCCATGACCCGCGGGTCGTCGGGCCCCGGCCCCGGATAGTGCAGCAGCTTGAAGTGGGGATGCGGGTTCGGCTCGATCAGGTCATCGAGATAATCCCTTGGCGTCTCGAGCGCTTCCAGGATCAGCCGGAGCATGCGGCCGCCCAGCACGGTCATCTGGGCTATCCAGTCCAGCACCACCGGCTGCAGGCCCGGCAGGCTCGCCGGCCACTGGTTCGGTCCGGCCAGCCACCGGTAGTGAGGCTCGTCAAGGCCGATAACCCTGTCCGGGTACTCCGGGCCGACGTCGAGTTGCTGGCGGCCGTCCGCCTTCCCGTCCGTTATCTCCCGGGCGAGGTCAGAGTACCCCCGGAAGTGCGGTGAGTTCAGAATGCTGAGCTGCAGCTTCTCGGCTTCGGGCAGGGAGAAGAACTGGCGCACCTGGTCCAGCAGCTCCTCCGCACCCCTGGCCCCATGCCCCACGAGGTAGAAGAACCCGATTTCGTGCACGGTGTGTCGTAGCTCGGCCAGGCGCTCCTGGCGCTGCGAGCCCTCCTCGAGCTCCCTCAGATCGATAATCGGAAACGAGGTAGTCATTTTCGCCCTTTCAGCCGCACGGCGCGAATCGGTCGCTTCGTTAACGTAACACCGCCCACCTGGAAGGCTCCATGAAGTACACCGGAAATTCTGCGTACTTCACCGGGGCAAATCCCATGTCGCGAAGGCCCGGCCTGGCTCGTCGCGGGCCGGAGCCGCCTCATCCCCCGCCCTCTCCTTGGGAAAGTGCCCAGAAATTTCCAGGGTACTTCGTGGTGCCTTACCGGTCTGCAGTGTTACGTTATTTGCATATCCCGCCTCGGACTAAGCCGTTTACTGGCTACGCCGAGAGGGCCATCCGGACGGCAGGTGCAGCCTCCGAAGAACGGAAAGGAAGCGAAATGTCGCTCTCATTCACCCAGGTTAACAGGGCCGTCAGGCCGGCCGACAGCAAGGTCGCCCCGGTTACCTCGAAGGTCGCCACCTCCAAGGTCGCCTAGCGAGTGACCTCAGCTCCGGTTTTGATGCTCCGCACCACCGCGGCGCATCAAAACCGGGGTCTTCAGTGCAACGGAACAGGAGAGACGGTGCTTCAATTGAAACTTGAATTCAGGGAGATAGATCGCCCGTCGGCCCCTTCTGATACTAAGCGCGTGGACCATACTAAGGTTGAGACACGCATGCGGCTTGAGCTGGTAAAAGTTTCCGGGCCAGCGGGCTCGCCGGCCTGCACCTGCTGTTCTTCCCAGGAAACATCGTCGTAGCTTAACGCGCTCTAAGGGTCGTGCTTGCTGTTCTAACGGAGGTATCGTGGCGGTTCTACTAGTAAGCCCACCTACTGGGGATCTAACTCAGCCTTATACGGCGCTTCCGGCCCTGACCGCGCACCTCCGTGCCCGCGGTATCGAGATTGCCCAGCGGGACCTGGGAATTGAGCAGGCAAATTACTGGGCCCAATCGGGGCGGACCGCGGTGCTGCTGCAGGATCTGCAGGAAGCGCTCTCTGTCGACCCAAGGACCGGCGGCTGGGAGGACTACGTCGACCTCAACGTCATGGCGAGCCTGCTCATGCCGCACGCCGACGACCTGGCCTCCTTCCTCGGGCAACTCCGGGCCGCCGACGTGGTCGAGGATATCCCCGAGCTCTCCTACCTGCTCCGGCTGCTTGCCTCCTACCAGGGCCTGCTCAGCCTGGCTGAGCGCCTCGCCTTCGGCGAGGGCTCATCCTTCCAGGAGCTGACGGTTCCTGAGGCCATGACCGCGCTGACCAGGCCCCCGCGCGTGCTCGCTGAATTCCTCCACGAGATCGCCGAGCCCGCCTTTGCCGCGATGCAGCCGGGTATCGTCGGCATATCCATCACCTACCCGCGGCAACTGTACGCGGGCTTGCTGATCTGCCAGCTGGTCCGTGACGTCCTGCCAGGAACCAAGGTCGTCCTCGGCGGGGCTTACCTCTCGACGATAGCGGAGACGTTCATCGGCCGATCGGAGCTGACGCCGCTGTGGGATTACGCGGTCTCCGGCGAGGGCGAGACGGCATTCTACGAGCTGTGCAAGGCGATCGAAGCCGGAGACGAGACCGTCGAGCACATCCCGAACCTTATCTTTATGCGCGACGGAAGAATGATTCAGTCTCGGCACCACCTGGACGAGGATCTTAACGCTCTAGAGACCCCAGACTTCGACGGTCTTAACCTCGAGGACTACTTCAGCCCGGCGCCGGTCTTCCTCATGCCGGTTGCCCGCGGCTGCTACATGCGGTGCACCTTCTGCTCAATCTCTTACGCCACGCGTAAGTACCGGGCCCGTCGCGCCGAGCTGGTGGTCGAAGACATCAAGCAAATCAAAGAGCGGCATGGCGGCCGGTACTTCAACTTCTCAATCGACGTCATGGCGCCAGCCCATCTGGCCGAGATGGCAACGGCGTTCGAGAACGCCCAGCTTGACGTGCTCTGGGATGCCGAGATCAGGTTCGACCGTGCGCTGCGCCAGGAGACCATCGCCACCATGGCACGGGCGGGATGCCGCCATCTCCGCTTCGGCCTCGAGTCGGCCGTCGACCGGATCCGCGAGCGGATGGACAAGCGCATCGAGATCGCGCGGGTCAGGGAGATCCTGCAGAACTGCAGAGACCAGGACATAAAGGCCTCGACGATGGTCATCATCGGATTCCCGGGCGAGACCGAGGAAGAGGCGGAAGAAACTTACCGGTTCCTCAGCGAGAACAACGACAAGATCCGGTATTTCACGCTTCACGTCTATACCGTCTCCAGGGGATCGATCATAGAGCAGCAGGCTGAAGCGTTCGGGGTCCGTCTGCACATGCGGCCGGACCGGATGGTGCAGCCGTCCTGGGACTTCGACATCCTCGAAGGCCTGACCACGCGGCAGGCGCACGCGCTGGCCGCCGATTTCGGCAACCGCCTCACCGAGGCTTATCCACTGGCCGAGGAGGGCTTCAGCGTCGGCATCGGCGGCGCGTTCACCTTCCTCGTGTCCGCCCGGTGGACCTTCGACGATCTCCTGGAGTTCGATCACGCCGCCCAGGCGATCGGACTTGACTCGCCGGACATAACTCAGGATTCCGTTCCTGCCGTCCACCGGAGCATCAGCAGCTTCGACTCGGCCTTCCTCTATGACGGTGCAGTCGCCACCGAGGCGGGTGACCAGGTGCACTACCTGGTCACCCGGCGCAACTCGCTGATAATCCTGCAGGGGCCGAGCGCTGCCGTAGTAAGGGCGCTCAACGGAGTCCGGTCAGTGCGCGAGATCGTGGAAGAGCTTAACGCGCCCAAGCCTGATGTTCCGTTTGACACCGACCAAGTCACGGACTTTCTTCGGGAACTGTCCGCCGTCGGCGTGGTCACTTGCTCAAGTTAATAGGAACACAGAGTAGGAGCAACAGGTGGCTAAGATCGTCGCAATAGTTTCAGGCGGACTCGACTCCGTTACTATGGCGTATCATCTCGCGGCGCAGCGTAATGATCTGATCATGGTTTCCGTTAATTACGGCCAGCGCAATGTCCAAGAGATCAAGTACGCGGAAACCGCGGCTAAGCGGCTCGGGTCGAAGCACCTTATCGCGGACCTCAGCACGGTCGGCGCAATGCTGAAGGGCTCGTCGCTCACCGATCCGGATGTCGATGTACCCGAGCAGACGTGGACCGGCTACGGCGAGAGCCCCAACATCGTGCCCAACCGGAATGCTGTCTTGCTCTCTGTCGCGTTCGCAGTCGCCGTGGCGGAGTATGCCCAGGCCGTTGCCATCGGCGTCACGGGGGATGACCCGCAATCGGTCCCGGACAGTACCCCAGAGTTCCTCGCGTCCTTCATCACGATGGAGCGAATCGCCACTGCGGGGTACGCGCACCCGGAGCTTGACCTGATCACGCCCCTTTCCGGCATGAGCAAGGCGGGCGTGGTGAGCCTGGGCGAGACTCTGGATGTGCCGTGGCGCGAGACCTGGACATGCTTGCGTGGTGGCCCCGCGCACTGCGCGCGATGTGCCGCCTGCTGGGAGCGTCAGGAAGCGTTTGCCCAGGCGTCGGTGCCGGACCCGACCGTTTACCTGGTGCCAGCGCAATCGCGGTAGGCGCCACCCGTCACCGATGTCCACTTTTGGGGTCCCTTGTCGGCTTGCGCTGTCTCCGGGCTGGGTGGCCGTCCGCGCACCGAAAGGGGACCCTAGAAGCGGAGCCTGGCCGGCACGACCGTCGTCAGGCAGCCTTGAAGCATGGCCGGGGCGATCCTTACCGAATTCGGGACCCATCTGCAGGCGTGTCGTCTTGCCGCCGGAATGTCACAGGAAGAACTGGCGGCCCGCTCGGGCTTGACCGCCCGGACCATAAGCAATCTGGAGCGCGGAACTACGCGAAGGCCGCATCCTAAGTCTCTCCGCCGTCTCGCTGACGCGCTGCAGTTGCCGGGAGACTCCTACGTTGAGTTCCTCGCCGCGGGCCACAGGAACCGGCCGGGCCCGTCCAACTCACTGACGACGGGCCTAGCTGGTCCGGAGATGCTGCCACCTCGGCAGCTACCTCCGGCCACGCGGACGTTCCTTGGCCGGGATACCGAGCTGGCCAAGCTCAGCGGCATCCTCGACAGCGAGACCGGGCCGGCAGTGGCGGCTCCCGTCGTGGTCGCGATAAGCGGCCGGGCCGGGGTCGGCAAGACCGCTCTTGCCCTGGCCTGGGCCCATAGCGTCGCCGACCGCTTCCACGACGGTCAGCTCTACGCCAACCTCGGTGCCCTTGACGGAGACTCCCCGGCGTCCACCTCCGAGGTGCTCGGCCAGTTCCTGCGGGCTTTCGGCCTGGGCGGGCCGGCCGTTCCCGCCACGATCGATGAACGGGCCGCCGCCTTCCGCAGCCTAGTGGCCGGCCGCCGCCCCCTGATCATGCTCGACGACGCGCGCGAGGCCGAGCAGATCCGGCTGCTGATCCCCGGAGGTCCGGCCCACGTCGTGGTCACCAGCCGCAAGGCGCTCGCCGGGATAGTGGCCCACGATGGTGCTACGCCCCTGACCCTGGATCCGCTCCCCCTCGGCGAATCGCTCATGCTCCTGCGCGAGCTCATGGGAGCGCGCGTTGACGCCGCCACCGATGCCGCGATCCGGCTGGCCAGGTCTTGTCGCGGGCTGCCACTCACTTTGCGGATCGCCGCCGAGCTATCGTTCGTCCAGCCGGAAGCCCCGCTGGACGCGCTGGCTGGCCAGCTAACCAAGCTCCGCGACGGCCTGCACTCACAGCATTCTGACACTGACAGCAGGAGCATCTTCCGGTCGTTGTTCGATTGTCCCTACTGGCACCTCGACCGGATGGCCACGCAAGCGTTCCTGCTCGCTGACGGTGTCAACTGACCCGGCTGAGGTGGGGTTACCCCTACTGGTGAAATCGGGGCTCTCCCGGATGGCCCGGGGGTACGTGCTGTTTCTACCGTGGTGACCGTGATGGTGATGATTGCGGCCGCGCTGGCCGCGGCCGTACTTTACGGTGCCGGGGCCGCCGTGGAGCAGCGGCAGGCGGCCGCTGCCCCCAAGTCGCTGGCCGGACGGCCACGGCTGCTGTTGCTGCTGGCCTGCCAGCCGTTGTGGCTAGCCGGAATCGCCGCCCAGGCCGGCGGGTTCGCCGCCCATGCCGCCGCGCTGCGGTCCGGGCCGCTGACGATCGTGCAGGTGCTGGTGTCTTCGGAGCTCGTCGTCGCGGTGGTAATCGTCCGGATCTGGTCGGGCCGCCCGCTCAGCCGGGCTTCCTGGGCGGCCGCCCTGACCGTCCTGGCCGCCGTCGTGGCATTCCTGGCGCTGGCCTCACCTGGTCATGAGACTGGCCACCCGCTTCATGCCGCGGCGGTCGCCGCGGGCGCCGCCACCACGGGGGCCGTCGCGCTGGTGGCCGCCGTCGTCGGGCTGCGCGCCTTTGGACGTCAGCGCGCCGTCCTTTTGGCTGTGGCCGCCGGGCTGGCCGATGCCTGCTCGGCCGTCGTGACGATGGCCTTCGCCCACGTGGCCAGTCACGGCCCCGCCGCGCTGGCCACGTCGTGGACCACCTATGCCGTGGTCGTGTGCGGCATTGGCAACATCCTGCTGACGCAGACGGCTTACCAGGCCGGCCAGCCCATGCTCACGCTGCCGGTCATCGCCGCCGTCACCCCGGTGGCCAGCGTGGCCGTGGGCATTGGCCTGCTTGGCGAGACCCCCAGGACCGGCGTCGCTGGCGGAGTTGCCGCCGTCCTGGCCGTCATCGTCGTCAGCCTCGCCCTCGCTGGCCTCGCCCGCTCGCTCCCCCACCCCGGACCCGAGGGCCAGGAGTCCGCGAATGCGCCACACGGTGACTCGGCGCCCTCCACCGCAACGCCTCTGCCCATGCCGCATCCGGTACCAGCCATGCGGGACAGTGATAGCGCAACGCTCTGCGCGTGAAGTTCCCTCGCCGCAACCAGCTAACCCGATTACCTGCCACGGCTTGTGTCGGTGAACTCCTCTAGGGGTAGCGCCGCCAGCGTCGCCGCCACCCGCAGGAAGGCCTGCCGGTCGCGGACCGGGAACCGGGCCAGGACCCGGTCCTCATTGGCCTGGATCTCCGCCCGCACCGCGCGGCGCACCCGTCGGCCGGCGGTGGTGATCGACAGAAGCCTGGCCCGCCGGTCAGCCGGGTCCGGCTCCCGGCTGATCAGTCCGGCCTCCTGCAACTCGTCGAGGTTGGCGATGATCCGGGTCTTGTCCGCCCCGATCGCGTGGGCTAGTTCGGCCTGGGTACCCGCGGGGCTGCCATCAAGCGCGTTCAGGATGACGTAGCCCCACATGGAGATTTCGTGCCGGTCCAGCACCGGCAGCTCAGCCGCGATGAGCGCTCGCATGACCGGCTGGAGCATCGCCGCGAGGTCCCGCCGTTGGCCGTTCTGATCCTCCATGCGATTAAGGTACACATCGACAGACTATAAGCGCACGCATATGATGCGCGTATGCCTACTAATATGGATCCCGGCATCGTGGCCCTCGACGCCCAGGCCGTCAGCGAGAGCGTTCGCCTGGTCGCCCAGGCCACGGCGGCCGACCTGGCCCGGCCGACGCCGTGTGCCGACTGGACCCTGCACGGCCTGTTGCGGCACATGATCGCCCAGCATTACGGGTTCGCGGCCGCCGCTACCGGGGACCGCGACCTGGCCCGGTGGCGGCTGCGCCCTCTGGGCGAGGACCCGGTCGCCGCCTACCGGGCCGCCGCCGAGTGCGTGCTGAGCGCGTTCGCCGCCGACGGCCTGCTCGACCGGGACTTCCCGCTGCCGGAGTTCACCCGCGGCCTGATGTACCCGGGCGCGCAGGCGATCAGCTTCCATTTCGTCGACTATGTGGTGCACTCCTGGGACGTCGCCCGGACCCTTGGCCTGCCGGTGCGCTTCTCCCCGGCCCTGCTCGAGGCGGCGCTCGGCGTGGCCAGGGCCGTGCCCGGCGGCGATGCCCGGCGCGAGCCGGCGGCCGCGTTCGCGCCCGAGGTGGCCTCCCTAGGCGGATCCCTCCTGGACCAGGTCGTGGCCATCCTCGGCCGGTCGCCTGGCTGGCGGCCGCCGGGCACTGACACTGGCCCGAGCTCGCCGCGGCGACAGACGATCAGCAGCGGGTCGGTCTTTGAGGAGCAGATCGGCTATGCCCGCGCGGTGGTGGACGGCGGCTGGGTCCATGTGTCGGGGACGACCGGCTTCGACTACGCCTCCATGACGGTCCCCGATAGCGTGGTCGAGCAGGCCGGGCAGTGCCTGCGCAACATTGAGGCCGCCCTGGCCGAGGCCGGCTGCACGTTCGCCGATGTCGTGCGGGTGCGCTACCTGCTGCCCGACCGGGCCGACTTCGAGTCCTGCTGGCCGCTGCTGCGCCGCTGCTTCGGCGACGTCCAGCCGGCCGCCACGATGCTTGTCTGCGGGCTGGCCGACCCCCGGATGAAGATTGAGATCGAGGTGTACGCGCGACAGCCAACTGGTTGACCCATGTTGTGACATTTGCATCTGTGGCAGGATGTCCAGCGCGGGGACAATGAGCGGCGATGATCGTTACCCTTGGCCAGGCGCCGTGCGCGCCCCCATCCGGCTGGCATCGCCGCTGTGCGCTGGCTCTGCGCCAGATGATGACGGGCGTCCAGGGAGCGGTCATGGGCAAGCGGTGGCGGGTTGCGGCGGCGGCGGAAGACGACGACGGTCCCCTCCCGCTGGTAGTCCGGCTCGGAACGGCCGGAGTCATCCTGTGGAACCTGGGGCAGGTCGGACGGCTCGCCTGTCTGGCCCTGACCGACACCCCACACACCATCTGGTGGCAGCTGCTGGCGCTGGCGCTGGCCCTGCCTGCTGACACGGTGCTGCTCGTCGCGGCCATCCGCAACGTCCGGCCGCCACTGTCCGGCTGGCTGCTGGCCGCCGTCACGCTACCGGTCGTCGCGGTGGCACCGCTGGCCGGCTACGACTGGGCGCTGATGCTCAGCATGCCGGCCACGCTGGCTCTCATCTACTTCAGGCCGCCGCTGAACATCGCGGCGTTCGGGCTGGTCGTGGGCTTCGCGGCCATCTCGGTCGCGGCGCTGAGCGCGCACCCGGGCGCCACATCACCCATTCTCAGCTCGCTGGACAAGGTCCAGTACGGCGCCGTTGACCTAATGGACGTGTCGTGGGCCGGGGTGGCCCTAGCCGTCCTGGTCTGGCTGACCAGGACCGTCAGGGAGCTGGACGCGGCCCGCCGCGAGCTTGCCTCCCGGGCCGTGATCATCGAGCGCCAGCGGATAGACGAGGAGGTCGCCAGCACGCTCGGCACCGCGCTCGAGTGGATCGTGGTCCGCGGCGAGCTGGCCCAGTCCCTGGCTGGATCGGCGGCCGACCGGTCCGCCGCCGAAGTGGAGGCCCTCACCGCCCGGTCGCGGAGCGCGCTGGCCCAGGCGCGCGTCCTGCTGTCCGGGTACCGGGAAGTGTCAGCAGAAGCTGAGCTCCGCGCGGCCGTGACGCTGCTGACGGCCGGTGGCATCCGGGCCAGCCTGTCGCTCGACTGCCCGCAAGAACTCCCAGCCGAGCTGCCGGAGACCGCCCGCACCGCGCTGCGCGAGACGGTCGCCCGGGTGCTGGCCGACCGCGCCCTGCGTGAGTGCGTGCTCACCGTGGCCACCGCGGATGGCGAGCTTGTCGTGGGGCTGAGCCAGCCAGGTGACCTGGCCTGCCGTGAGGACGCGGCGTGACCACCGCATGGTGGACACCGAAGACCCCGCGCCGGGCGATGGTCGCGCTCATCCTGGCGGTGGCCGCGATCTCGCCGACCGTCACCGCGCTCGGCTCGCCAGGCGAGGCGGGGCGGGCGCCGTACGTGCCGGTGGCGTGCGGCGCCGCCCTGGCCGCGCTGCAGGTGCGGACCAGTTACGCCGCCACCCGCGGCGAGCGGCCCCGGTGGGCGTGGCCGACGCTGCTCGTCGTGACGGCGCTCGTCTACGTGCCGATGTACTGGTACACATTCAACTGGGTGGCAACCGAGGGCATGCTCGGGGCATCGGCACTGATGCTCGTCCCGCACCGCCGGCTCGCGGTCGCGCTGGCCGCGGCGCCGACGATCGGCACATTGGGCTACTTCGTCCGGATCAACATCCCCGCTCTGGAAGAATCGACCGCCAGGTACCTGGCGTTTGACTTGGCCTGGTGGGGCATCGCCCTGACCTGCGCGACCACGGCCCTGTACGGGGCGGCGCGGCTGGTGCGGGTGGTCGGCGAGCTGCACGATGCGCGGACCGAGCTGGCGGAGCTGGCGATCGTGCAGGAGCGGCTGCGGGTCAGCCGTGACCTGCACGACCTGGCCGGGCAGAGCCTGACCGCGATCTCGCTGCGGGGCGACCTGGCGCTCGCGCTGCTGGAGCGGGACCGGGACGCGGCGCGGGCGGAGATGGCCACGCTGACCGCGACCGCGCGCGGCGCGCTGCGCGAGGTGCTGACCGTGACCAGGGACGGCGCGGCCGTTGACCTGCGGACCGAGGCTGAGGGCGCCCGAACCCTGCTGGCCGCCGCCGGCATCCAGACCGTAGTCCGGCTGGGAGACCAGGAGCTCGCTCCCGGCGTCCGGACCGTGTTCGCCTGGGCGCTGCGGGAGGGCGTGACGAACGTCCTGCGCCACTCCGAGGCCAC
>Ga0335072_10000614_pt1 | contig 65795 bp, 42 predicted proteins | sample Lox_Sample_21_FD_206725 | JGI IMG/M metagenome (GOLD analysis project Ga0335072, IMG submission 206725) | Soil microbial communities from Loxahatchee National Wildlife Refuge, Florida, United States - Lox_Sample_2.1 | ecosystem: Environmental > Terrestrial > Soil > Wetlands | place: USA...
GGCTCCGACTGGAAAAAAGACGCCCATGGCCGTTCCCAGCCCAAGCAAACAGCATGCTATAAAAGTCCCCTTGTCCATCCTGTTCTTTCACCCATATGGCAGACCCTAGCGATGATAGTGCATGGCCAATCAGTTCCGGCCCGAATGACTGGCATTACGGAAACAACGCCCAGCGCGTTTGGTGTCGAGAGAAGCAACCGCAGATCCTTCGTCGCTCCGCTCCTCAGGATGACAGCGTGGGAAATTGTCTATTTTTGTCTACACCCTTTGGCATGCCTGGCATTGTGGGCATTCTGTGCATCTTGAGAATCTGTAACTTACGCATTCTCAACGCACTCTTGAGTCGTGCCCTGATACAAGGGCGGCTTCTGAACGGCTTTAGATTGACGAGGCAGCAGGACATCGGGGTGACGGTGGTCACGATGGGGTGCAACGCTGCTTTGTTAGAATCTGCAAGGAAGCCTCCTTTTTAACGAAGGCGGACGGCCTTCGATGACCTTTCTGGAAACCATAGCCGCGACCACCGGGGAAGCGATTCGCGTGGATCGGCGGCCCAAACTCAATGAGCGCATCCAGCACCACATTGCGAGGAGCACTATGACGGAAATTGCTGCGATTCATGCGCGGGAGATTTTGGATTCCCGCGGAAACCCGACGGTGGAAGCCGATGTTGTTCTGGAAGGCGGCGCGCTGGGACGCGCGGCCGTGCCCAGCGGGGCGTCGACGGGCGAGCACGAAGCGGTGGAGCTGCGCGACGGCGACAAGAGCCACTACCTGGGCAAGGGCGTGCTGAAGGCGGTGGAGAACGTCGAGAGCATTCTGGCGCCGGAGCTGACGGGCATGGACGCCGCGAACCAGCGGCTGCTGGACGCGACCATGATTTCCATCGACGGGACGGAGAACAAGGGCCGGCTGGGGGCGAACGCGATTTTGGCTGTATCGATGGCGGCGGCGCGGGCCTCGGCCAGTGCGCTGAAGATTCCGCTGTACCGCTATCTGGGCGGGGTGAATGCCTCGATCCTGCCGACGCCGATGATGAACATCCTGAACGGCGGCGCGCACGCCGATAACAACGTGGACTTCCAGGAGTTCATGGTGATGCCGGTGGGGGCGGAGACATTTGCCGATGCGGTGCGGTGGGGCGCGGAAGTCTTCCACACGCTGAAGGGCGTGCTGAAGAAGAGGGGCTACAACACGGCGGTGGGCGACGAAGGCGGCTTTGCGCCATCGCTGAAGTCGAATACGGAAGCGATTGAAGTGATCCTCGAAGCGATCGGACTGGCCGGGTACAAGCCAGGCGAGGATGTGGCGATTGCGCTCGATCCGGCCTCGAGCGAGTTCTTTGACGCGGAGAAGGGCGTTTACGTCTTCAAGAAGTCGGACAAGAGCGAGAAGTCGTCCGATGAGATGGTGGCGTTTTATGCCGACTGGGCGCGGCAGTATCCGATTGTCTCGCTCGAAGACGGCCTGGCCGAGAACGACTGGGCAGGCTGGAAGACGCTGACCCGCGAGCTGGGGAACAAGATCCAGCTGGTGGGCGATGACATCTTCGTCACCAACACGGAGCTGCTGCAGAAGGGCATCGAGGAAGGCGTGGGGAATTCGATCCTGATCAAGCTGAACCAGATTGGGACGGTGAGCGAGACGCTGGAGTGCATCGAGCTGGGGCGGCGGTATGGCTACACCTCGGTGATTTCGCATCGCAGCGGCGAGACCGAAGACACCTTCATCGCCGACCTGGCGGTAGCGACCGGGGCGGGGCAGATCAAGACCGGCTCGGCATCGCGGACCGACCGCATCGCGAAGTACAACCAGCTGCTGCGGATCGAAGAAGAACTGGGACAGGCGGCGGAGTTCCTGGGTCTGGAAGCTGTAAATTACGGCGAGTAGTTTTCGGAAGTTGGCAACAGACGGGCGCAGGCGTCGCTACGAACCTGCGCCTGTTTTTCAGGAGGTCCTGTGCGCAGAATGATGATGTGGGTAGTCTGCGGGGTGATGGTGAGTCTGCCTGCGCTGGGGCAGACGGCGAATGACGCGGGGAAAGCATCGGCGGCTGCTCCCGAGCATCCGATCACGCTGGCGCAGGTGCACGAGATGTTGCAGCTGACCGGGGCAGAGCATCTGCGGCGGCAATTGCTGGAAGCAATGATGCCGCAGGTGAAGCAGGCCATGCCGTTTCTGCCCGCCAGCGTACTCGACGACTTTCAGCAGAGTTTCGAAAAAGCTGACTTCGAGCCGATCGTGGCCCAGTCGTATCAGTCGCACCTGAGCACAGAGGACGCCGGACAGATCATCGCGTTCTACAAGACTCCCGCCGGACAGCGGATGGTCGCCGCGATGCCGCAAATCATGAGGGAAACCCAGCAGGCAGGACTCAAGCTGGGGCAGCAAACGATGTCGGAAGTTCTGCAGCGGCACAAGGCGGAGATCGAGGCCGCGGCGCAGAAGTACCAGCAGGAGCACAGGGGGAGCGCTCCGCAACAGTAGCCAAAGTCGAGAACGCGTCGGCGGGCGGTTCTTCGCCTGCGGCTCGCATTCATTTTGCACTCAGGAGTCTTTGTGCCGGTTTCGAAAAAGCCTGTCGTTCTGACCATCCTCGATGGGTGGGGGTATCGTCCGCAGACGGAAAACAATGCCATCGCGCTGGCGCGCAAGCCCAACTATGACAAGCTGCTCCGGGAGTATCCGAACACGCTGCTGCATGCCTCGGATCATTTTGTGGGGCTGCCGGACGGACAGATGGGCAACAGCGAGGTGGGGCACCTGAACATTGGGGCCGGGCGGGTGGTGCACATGGACATCACGCGCATCGACTCGCTGATCGAGACGGGGGAAATCTTTTCGCACCCGGCGTTGAACGAGGCGCTCCACAAGGCGCGCAGGACGCAGTTGCATCTGTTTGGGCTGGTGTCGGACGGCGGGGTGCACTCGCATCAGCGGCATCTGTACGCGCTGCTGGAAGCGGCGAAGCGGCAGGGCGTGGAGCGCGTCTTCGTGCATGCGTTCATGGACGGACGCGACACGCTGCCGACCAGCGGGGCCGGCTATCTGGCGGCGCTCGAGCAGAAGATGCGCGAGTTCGGCGGCAGGCTGGCGAGCGTCTCGGGCCGCTATTACGCAATGGACCGCGACCGGCGCTGGGAGCGGGAGAAGCTGGCCTACGACGCCATGGTGAAAGGGAAGGCGGAGGGCGGCGCTTACCACGACGCCATTGCGCGCGTGAAGGAGTCGTACAACAACGGCGTGACCGACGAGTTTATTGTGCCGTTCGTGGTTACAGATGAACACGGGCATCCGAACGGGGTGATTCGCGACGACGATGTTTGCCTGATGTTCAACTTCCGCGCGGACCGGGCGCGGCAGATCACGCGGGTGCTGGCGCGCAACAGCGGGTTGTCGGCGGAAGGCGGCAAGGGGCTGATCGCGTGGGAGGAGCTGGACGCGACCATTCCGCGCAGCGAGATTCCCAGCAACCTGCACTACCTGTGCATGACGCAATACGACAAGAATTTCTCGCTGCCCATGATCATCCTGCCGGAGTCGATGGAGAACCTGCTGGCCAACATCATGGCGCAGGCCAATCTGCGGAATCTGCGCGTAGCGGAGACGGAGAAGTACGCGCACGTAACCTACTTCTTTAATGGCGGGATCGAGAAGCCGTTCCCCGGCGAGGATCGCATTTTGATTCCGTCGCAGAAGGTGGCGACCTACGATCTGGCGCCGGAGATGTCGGCCCAGGGCATCGCCGATACGGTGGTGAAGGCGGTGAACGATACGGCCTTCGATGTGGTGGTCGTCAACTTCGCGAATGCCGATATGGTGGGACATTCGGGGCGGCTGGAGCCGACCATCAAAGCCGTGGAGACGGTGGATGCATGCCTGGGGCAGATCTACCAGGCGATGAAGCAGCGCGGCGGCGGAGCGTGGCTGATCACGGCCGATCACGGCAATGCGGAGCTGATGGTCGATCCGGTGACGGGCGGACCGCACACCGCGCACACGACCAATCCTGTGCCATTCATCCTGGTCAGCGACGATGCGCAGCTGTATGGGCTGAAACCGGAAGGGTCGCTGCGGGATATTTCGCCGACCATGCTGGGATTGCTGGGGCTGGCACAGCCGCAGCAGGTGACGGGCGGGGATTTGAGGGGCAGGAATAGGGAATAGGGAGTAGGGAGTAGGGAATTAAAGACAGGGTATAGGGAGTAGGGAATAGGGTGTGGGAAACGAAGGCCGCTCGGGTGAGCGGCCTTTTCGTTTGCGCTCTTTGCCGACGGCCCTGCGTGGTGTCAGTGCGGAATTCGTATCAGTGCGCGATACAAAAATTCTTACCAGACATAGGTGCCGACGGATTCCTCCGGCAGCGTGGTGGTCAGGGTTTCGCCGTGATAGCGGATGGCGAACGTAGCGGGGAAGTTGCCGGTATTCGAGACGACCAGCACGACTTTGCCTTCGGGTGTAAGAAAGGCCACGTTCGAAAGCTGCTCGAGAAGATTGGAGCCGACGCGCAGCGAGCCGGGCGGGACGAATTTTGAGAAGTGAGCCAGCGCGTACCACGCGACGTTACGGGTGACGGTGTCGCCATCGAGGGTGATGGCGCCGCGGCACTCGGTGCAGCCGCCGTCGTTGGTGTGGGGGCCGGACTGCGGATCGGCGGCGAGGTTCCAGAGCAGAACGTTGCGGCTCCAGTTGCGGGTGGCGCCGATGAGCACGCGCTCGACCGGTTCGTCGATGTCGATGTTCGTCGCGCTGGGCCATTCGGTGACCGACTGCTCGGTCATATAGAGATTCTTGTTGGGGTATTCGTCGTGGACGCTGGTGAAGGTGTCCGCTGCGCCGCCGTAGAGGTGGAAGGCCGTGCCCTCGACGTACTTGTCGGCCTCGGGATCCTCGAGGATGGAGAGCGGGTAGGAGGGGACGTCGGGGTTGTGGTCATAGACCTGAACTTTGGTTTTGATTCCGGCGGAGGCGAAGGCCGGGCCGAGGTCTTTTGCAATGAACTCCTCCTCTTCGGGCGCGAACATCACCATGCTGGGCGTGTTTTTGGGATTGAGAGGCTCGTTCTGAATGGTGACGGCGGTGATGTGGATGCCCTCGGCCTGCATGCCCTGGATGTATTTCACGAAGTAGTCGGCGTAGGCGCGGTAATCCTCGTGCTTCAGGTGGCCGCCTTTGAGGGCATCGTTGGTCTTCATCCACGCGGGCGCCGACCACGGCGAGCCGAGGATGGGGATGCGGGGGTTGATGGCGAGGATTTCCTTGAGCGCCGGGATCACGTCGGCGCGGTCGATGTCGAGGCTGAATTTGGCGAGCTGCGGATCAGTCTGGCCGGCGGGTAGGTCGTCGTAGGTGTAGGCATGGTCGTTCATGTCGGAGGAGCCGATGCTGACGCGCAGATAGCTGGCGTGGATGCCGTCACCCTCGGGCGCGAAAAGCTCTTTGAGCAGAGCGGAGCGGCGTTCAGGCGACATGTGCATGAGCAGCTGGGCGCTGCCGCCGGTGAGGGCAAAGCCGAAGCCGTCGATGGGCTGGTACTGCTGCATGTCGTTGACGTCGATGACGCGCGCAGAGGCCGGGGCAGGGGTCGTGGAGAAATGCAGTGGAGCCGGCTGCAGGGCGAGGAGCGCGGAACGATCGCCTTTGGTGAGCCAGAGCTGCGCGTCGCCGGGCTGGGATTGGGCCACGCACAGAGGACCGAGCAGAAGCGCGGCGAGACCAGGCAGAGCGAAGCGGAGGCGGGATGCAATGGATTTCACAGGTATCTCCTGAGACGGCTGTGGGTGCCGATGGCAGAACAATCGATTGTTTCGCGGGCCACAGAGCAGCCCGCTTTTTGCCGCTCTCGATGAAAGCAGGTGACGCGCCGCCGTGTCAAGCACACGCCGGGAATTGCGTGCCACCGGTAACCTTGGGAAGACAATCGTTTGTTTTTACTTGACACCGTTTCCTTCGGTCTGACTGAATGTGTGGGGTAGTTTATTGGGCGAAAGTGTCGCCCTAAGCCAGGTTCAACCGTCATGCGGCCGCGGGCCATAGCCGGAGAGATGAATTGCGCAAGGTACTGATGGGAATTGCTGGTTTGTTGCTGGTGGGGCTGGTTCTGCCTCTGAGCGCGCAGTCGGTGTATCCGACGCGGCTGGACGATCCGCAGGCGGTTTATCTGACGCCTGAGCGGTTTGGGGTGCACGCGGACGGGAAGGCCGACGATAGCGCAGCCGTACAGGCGGCGATCGATGCGGCGGAGAAGGCGCACGGCGAGGGGATCGTCTTTGTGCCCGAGGGACGGTATCGGATTACGCGGACGATTTATGTGTGGCCGAGCATTCGCATCATCGGGTACGGCGCGCATCGGCCGGTGTTTGTGCTGCCGGACCATACGCCGGGGTATCAGCAGGGGCTGGGTTACATGTTCTTCTTCGCGGGGGAGCGGCCGGACAGCATTCATCCTCACTGGCATGGCCCGCGCAGGACGAATCAGCCGCCTACGGAAGGCACGGTGCCTCCGAACAACACGATTCCCGACGCGAACCCAGGGACGTTTTATTCGGCGATGAGCAACGTGGATTTCGAGATGGGGCAGGGCAATCCGGCGGCGGTGGCGATTCGGTTCCATGTCGCGCAGCACTGTTTTCTGACGCACATGGATTTTCACATCGACTCCGGCCTGGCGGCGCTGAAGGACATCGGCAACGAGGCGGAGGATCTGCATTTTTACGGCGGCAACTACGGCATCGTGACCGAGAAGCCTTCGCCGGGGTGGCAGTTCACGCTGCTCGATTCGACATTTGAGGGACAGCGGGTGGCGGCGATCGAGGAGCATGAGGCGGGGCTGACGCTGGTGCACGATACGTTTCGGAATGTGCCGCAGGCGATCTCCATCGATCCTGACTACGCCGAGGAGTTGTGGGTGGAGAACTCGCGCTTCGAGAACATCTCGGGGCCGGCGATCACTATCAGCAACGTGAACAATCCGCGGACGGAGATCAATGTGGAGCGGGTGGCGTGCCGCGGTGTGAAGGTGTTCGCGCAGATGCGGGAGAGCGGGGAGACGGTCAGCGGACCGGCGGAGAACTATGAGGTGAAGTCGTTCTCGCATGGCTGGACGATGAAGGGGGATGGGGACTGGGGCGAGATTAAGACGAGCTTCGATGCGACGCCGGTGAGCGAACTTCCGGACGCGGGGGCGAACGCCATTCGCACGCTGCCGGCGGAGGCCACGTGGGTGAATCTGCGCTCGCTGGGCGCGAGGGGCGATGGCGTCACCGACGATACGGCTGCGATTCGCAAAGCGATTGCTGAGCATGCGGTGCTGTATGTGCCGGAGGGGCGTTATGTGGTGAGCGACACGATTGCGCTGCGCCCGGATACGGTGCTGGTCGGGCTCGATCCGAGCATGACGCAGTTCGACCTGCTGGATAACACGGCGGGATTTCAGGGGCCGGGAACGCCGCGGCCGCTGCTGGAGGCGCCGCAGGGCGGGCACAATATCGTGAGCGGGATCGGGCTCTACACCAACGGCATCAACAGCCGCGCGGTGGGCGCGCTGTGGATGGCGGGCGCGGATTCGCTGATGGACGATGTGCGCTTCCTGGGCGGGCACGGCACGAATGCAGCCGATGGGACGCGGATCAATCCGTACAACAACACGCACACCGCCGACCCGGATAGCCGGCGCCGATGGGATGCGCAGTATCCGAGCCTGTGGGTGACGAATGGCGGGGGTGGAACGTTTGCGGATATATGGACGCCGAGCACCTTCGCGCAGGCTGGGCTGTATATCTCGAACACGGATACGCCGGGGCATGTGTACGAGCTTTCAAGCGAACATCATGTGCGCAACGAGGTGAAGATCGACCAGGCGAAAAACTGGGAGATTGTTGCGCTGCAGACGGAAGAGGAGCGCGGGGAAGGGCCGTTTGCTCTGCCGCTGGCGATCACTCGCTCGTCGAATATCACGGTGGCGAATTATCACGGGTACCGCGTGGTGAGCAGCTACGAGCCGTTCCCCTGCGCGATCCGCGTATCGGACTCGCATGACATTCGCTTCCGCAACGTGCATATCGACAGCGACAGCAAGGCATCGTTCGATAACGGGGTGTGCGATGCGACGCATCATGCCGAGGTGCGGGCGCGGGAGTTTGCGTGGCTGGATGTGCCGGGGGTTGAGGCTGCTACTGCGACGGCGCAGGCCTCGGCAGTGCTGGAAACAGGCGCAGCGGTGGAGCGGCTGGCGAGGGGCTTCTTCAATATTTCCGGCGCGGCGGTCGACGCGGGCGGGCAGCTCTACTTCGTCGATGCGCACTGGCAGCGGATCTATCGCTGGTCGCCGGAGACGAAGGAAGCGGTGGTGGTACGGGATAATCCGCTGGATCCGGTGAACCTGGCTTTCGATAAGGCAGGCGATCTGCTGGTGGTGTCGTATGGCGGGAACGGCACGGTGTACGCGATTCGTCCGGACGCGCCGGAGGGCGAGATGACGCTGCTGAAGCCGGAGGCGGCCGCGGCGCAGCCGGGAATGACGCCGTTGCTGCCGGTGGATGTATGGGCGAAGCGGGATCTGGCGGTGCCGACGACGTGGCAGTATGTCTCGCCGGATCGAAGCGTTTATCTGCCGGCAGGGGACGATTTCGTGCAGGGGCAGCTGTATTACGGGACGAAGATGGCGAATGTGCTGCGGGCCTTTGGGCTGGCGGCAGCGGATCCGGGGCATCCGTTCTACATCAGTGAAGAGCAGGGAGAGAAGACGTACAAGATGCGGATCAATGCGTCGGGCGGGATTGAGGATCCCCAGCTGTTTGCGGAGCAGGGCGGCGAGAGCCTGGCGCAGGATACGGCGGGGAACGTTTATCTGGCGGCGGGACAAATTTTGGTCTACAGCCCGGAAGGAAAGCTGCGGGAGAGGATCGAGGTGCCGGAGCGGCCGATTGATCTGGTGTTTGGAGGAAAGGATCGGCGTACGCTGTACATCCTGACTCACCGGTCGCTGTATGCGGTGCGGGTGAAGACGGCGGGGCTGTAGGGTACCCGAGGACTTTGGTGAGGGGGATGTGGCTGAATCCCACATCTGCCAACGGCAGGCAGGTATGGGGCACCCGGCTGTATGCGGTGCGGGTGAAGACGGCGGGGTTGTAGGGTACCCGAGGACTTTGGTGAGGGGGATGTGGCTGAATCCCACATCTGCCAACGGCAGGCAGATATGGGGCACCCGGCTATATGCGGTGCGGGTGAAGACGGCGGGGTTGTAGGGTACCCGAGGACTTTGGTGAGGTGGATGTGGCTGAATCCCACATCTGGCAACGGCAGGCAGATATGGGGCACCCGGATGTAGCAATAAGCGCAGCGTATTCTGAGGCTCTGCGCGGGAGATTACGGGGGAAGTGGGAAGAATGGGCAGGAAGGAAAATGGGGCGGGTGCTACGCCGGAACCGGTGACGCTGAAGGCGCTGGCGTCGTACCTGAAGCTCGATCCGGCGACGGTGTCGGTGGTGCTGAACGATGTGCCGGGGCGCTCGATTCCGGAATCGACGCGGGAGAGGATTCGCGCCGCGGCGCGGAAGTTCAATTATCAACCGAGCTTTGTGGCGCGCTCGCTGCGCAACCGGCGCACTATGACCATCGGCATCCTGGTTCCGGTGCTGGCGGATGGGTATCACGCGGAAGTGATGAGCGGCATCGGCGATCACCTGCTGGACGAGAACTATTTCTACTTCATTGCGCATCACCGGCATCGCGCCGATCTGATCGAGCGCTATCCGCAGATGCTGGTGGGGCGCGGGACGGAAGGCATCATCGCCATCGACACGCACATCGCGGAGAAGCCTTCGGTCCCGACGGTATCGGTAGCGGGGCACCAGAAGATCAAGGGGATCACCAACGTCGCGCTGGATCATGCGCGGGCGGCGGAGCTGACGCTCGAGCATCTCTACGATCTTGGGCATCGCGACATCGCGTTCATGCACGGCCAGCCGTTCAGCTCGGACTCGGAGGCGCGCTGGATGAGCCTGACGAAGACGGCGAGCGACATGGGGCTGATGGTGCATCCGGAGCTGACCATTCAGCTGACGAAGGATCTGACGTCGCCCGAGCTGGGGTATCCGGTGGTGCAGCAGCTGCTGGCACATCATCGGCGGTTCACGGCGATTGTCTGCTTTAACGACATGGCGGCGATTGGGGCGATTCGCGCGCTGCACGATGCGCAACTGCGGGTGCCGCAGGATATTTCAGTGGTGGGCTTCGACGATATCCCGCAGGCGGCCTTCCAGATGCCGAGTTTGACCACGGTGCGGCAGCCGCTGCACGAGATGGGCAGGCTCTCAGCGCATATACTTCTGGATTATCTGCGCTCGCAAAAGGCGATGCCCGATGAGGTCGCGGTAGAGCCGGAGCTGATTGTGCGGGAGACGACGGGGCCGTCGCGCAGGATGGCCGGGAAGAAGGATGGGATCCGGAAGCATCATGTCTCGCCCTAAGCGCGCCCCATGGCTGCGCGCGCATCTGGATCCGGCGGTGGTGTCGCTCTACGCAGGCTTTTTGTTTGCGGGCGCGATGACGGTGCTGCTGGGGGTGCTGCTGCCGCGTGTGGCGGCGCTGCACCATTTGAAAGACAGCGAGTCGGGTGCGCTGCTGATGACGCAGTTTACGGCGAGCGCCTGCGGCGCTCTGCTGGTGCGGCGGCATTTTCGGCGGACGGTGATCCGGGGCTACTGGCTGATGGCGGCCGGGGCGCTGACGCTGATCGCTGCGCCGCCGGTGCTGGGGATTGCGGCGATTGGGATGTTCAGCCTGGGGCTGGGCATGGCCATGACCTCGACCAGCATGCTGATCGGGCGGCTGTTTCCGCAGTCGCGCGGGGCCACCATGTCGTTCCTGAATTTCTGCTGGAGCGTGGGAGCGATGCTGTGTCCGCTGGTGACGGCGCGGCTGCCTGGGGATTTTTCGGCGATGGAAGTGTGCGTTCCTGTTGCGGTGGCCAGCGCGGGATTCGGCACGTTGGTGTGGCTGGGCAGGGTGCCTGCTGTGGCGGCGGAGATCCCGGCTGCGGGGAAGCAGAGGGAGTCGCACCTGCCGATCATCGTGCTGTTTTCGGCGATCGCGTTTTTATATGTGGGGACGGAGTCGTCGGTTGGCGGATGGATGACGACCTATGCGACGCGGGCTATCGCCTGGGACTTTGCGCGCAGTAATCTGGCGGCGGCCTGCTTCTGGGCGGCGCTGCTGGCCGGACGAGGCATTACGCCGCTGGTGCTGCAGTGGGTGAGTGAGCTGCGGCTGTTTCTGTTTTCCATTACCTGGGTCTCGATTGGGGTGCTGATCCTGGTGGAGGCGCACAGCGCCACAACGCTGCTGGCGGGCGCCTGCTGCACGGGGCTGGCGCTGGCTCCGGTGTTTCCGCTGACCATTGCGTTGTTTCTGGAGAGAGCGCCGGAGAACAGGAATTCAGGGTGGGTGTTTGCGGTTGCCGGGTTTGGCGGAGCGGTGCTGCCGTGGCTGACCGGCGTGGTGTCGACCGAGATGCATTCGCTGCGCAGCGGACTGCTGCTGTCGTTTGCGGCGGCGGTGATGATGCTGCTGCTGGCGCTGCGGGTGCTGTTTCCGCCGCGCGGGCGCTCGCTGAAGGTGGCGGTGTCTGTGTCGGAATTGCGGTGAAGGTGGGGTAGTAAGGAATACTCAGGGGATCAGAGCCTGGGTGAACGGCAGACGCTTGTTTATTGGTGAGTTCCGGATGGCGGACGATACATCCCGTGATGCCTCACCACATGTCCTGGTGGGGAATTACGATCAGATGCGGGTTTGCGACATTGAGCGGCGAACCATCCTTCGTGAAGTGCACCTGCACGACATAGTTCTTGCCAGCTTCTAAGGGGAAACTGCCAACCTGCTTGTAGATGTTCTCCTTCGTGAACATGGAGCCACAGCAATCGCGCATGGAGCCCCACTCCACGATCCGTCCATCCTCCCATACCGTCCAGTCCGCGCGAACTATCGGATCATCTTTTTCGCAATCCTTCATATCGAGGCCGCCCGAGGTGGCTCCCATCATGCACTTCATTCGGCTGAACGGCAGAGGCTTTTCGACTTGAAGCATAATGTCGTACCACTGCGAGTGCTTCTTCACAGGAAACTCCGGCGTTCGGATCCGCCCGGCTGCGAGTGAGATAGGCATATACACTGCTGCATACTTCTGGGGATACTTCCTGGGGTCTGGAACTACCCAGGGAGCTACGCTGCTCGGCGGGAGAAGTTCCTCGTCCGGGGCTTGCGGGCGCGAGTGTAACCGAGGCCCGTTGATGTTTTGAGCAGGGAGCGCGAGGACAAAGCATGAGGCGAACATAATCGTCAGAAGTGTCGCGACAGGTGTGCGCTTCATCGCAGGAGCAGTCTACGTTGCTCTCGGTACTCTCTGTGGTGAGTTTTTGCCGTAACACCGGCAACCCGGAAATATCAAAACGTTCCTCAGGGGCTGAAGCCCGGACAGCTGGGGCCATTTCGGCACGACTGAGAGTCGTGCCCTGATACAAAGCGGAAAGCTGAGCGGCGTTGGCGCCGCAGCACCGGCTTTCCCGGAAATTTGCTCCGGGGCTAAAGCCCGAGGTTCATTGCGGTCGCGATTTCGCCGGGTTAAAACCCGGCGCTTCTACCGACGCACAGCTTGCGCGGCGTTCCAGGCGTGAGCGGGGGTATTGCCAACTGCACGGCCTTATCATCGGCAATTCGGGAAAAGGAAAACATCCCTAAGGGGCTGAAGTGTCTGCGTGAGAACCCAATTTTCGAGAGGCGCGGCACCAGATGTTGCGGTGTTCAATTTCAGGGATCGCGATTAGTGGCACACCAAACCAGTTCTCACGCAGACACTGAAGTCCTGTCTTCGGGAACATTCGGTTATGGCACGGCTGAAGAGCTTGCGGAAAAACAGATCTCGGCAGGGCGAAGGTTCCATATCGTGGGTATGTTCGCTGGCCTGTACACATCCAATTGCGCCTCGCTCGGTGCTTCGGCGCGTTTTCCGCAAGCTGTGAAGCTGGGCCCTTTCAAGGCGCATCGAGTCTGGCAAGGCGGGGGGAGCCGGTGAAGACTGCGAATGCTCCGGCTCCCTGGGTTGGGGTGGGCTATCCCCTTTTCACAGTTGCTGTGTCCTGCTCGACATTTTCTGGGTGCAGCCGATCTTCGATGGATCGGCTGCATCCAGGCTGTCGCTGCCGGATATTCCTCCTGTGAAAACGGTTAGTGGAGAAGATTGAAGGTATTCGTCGCGTCGTCGACGAAGTAAACTCCATCGCTCGCGACGAGGGCTGTAGTCAGGACAATACCGCCCGGGCATGCGGTCATCGAGGCGTCGATTTGCGCGAAGAGGCTAAAGGACCCGGTCGGCGAAATCTGGACGATGGTGGTTCCGGTTCCCTGAGCATTGGTGCTGTTATTGAAATTGCTGATGAGGAAATTGCCTTCGGTGAGGTTCCCAAGGGTGTTTGGAACACGTGCCACACCATAAGGATTCACATCGCCGTTGGTGGGCACGGTGCTGCTCAGCACCGTCACCGTATTCAGGTTTGCGATGGAGCCGTGCTGACCAAAAGCCGGGCACATGCAGACGGCTGCTGCCAGCAGCATGGCTGTCGCGGGAAGCGCCCGCGACCTGATTTGGAGTGGATTCATGCCAACCTCCCTGCCAGGGAGACTCAGCCCGGATCGGACCCTGTTCCGAGGGCCGCCTGGCCAATACCGCGATCATAGGAAAGCGGACCCGCGGAATTGTCACGATCCTGTCGCGCAGATGTAACTTGCTTGTGTTCGACCATCAATCGGCGCACACAGAGCGTCACGACGGTGGACGGTCCCTCGGCTGAGGAGATATCTCGTCTGACAAGCGCAGGCGGCCAATCAGGGTGTATTCGACGGAGCCGCGGTACCATCGGACCACTTGTCTGCGAGGACGAACAGAACCGTTACACGTTCCTGCGGATCATTCGCCACCATGGCAGGTGAATTGGGATCATCGGCTGCCCAGCTCTTCGTCATATCACCGGAGAAAAAGAACATCACATGCGGGTGCCAGCTCTTGCCCTGGTCGTTCAGGTACTGCTGCTTCGACATCATGTAAGCCATCGCGCCCGGCTCGAGCGCGGGCAGCTCCTTGTTGTTTAGCGCGGTGGCGATGGCCTGCGCGATTTCAGGCTTCGATTTTCCTGCCAGCACAAGTCTGGTCTTCATCAGATAGATGGGCGCAAAAGTCCTCGTGGCCTGTGCGTTGAAGCAATGGGGCGCACGCATCTTCGGATTCCAGAATTCAGCCTGATCGGTGCTCTGTCCCCACGACCTCTCCACGATGCAGAGAAAGCTATTCGTGCCCCTGACCGCGGTCTTATATCCGTCCGGGCCCAGCACCATCACTTCCGCCCCATCGGAAATGGAACCGGGCGCAGCACTGCGCGCGAGCGCGATCTCGGCGTTCTCGTCCGATATCAGGTACTGACTCAGGGGGGCCATCGCCGGATAGGCAGCTTTCCCGGCCTGGGCAACGGCCTGCCGCAGTGCGCCAGGTAAAACAATCTGGAGAACAAAAGCCAAAGCGATCATCCTGAAGTAATTGCTCCGCATCCGATCCTCCAATTCTGCATATTGCGCGGCGCTGCGCATCGACCCTGGAACGATGCGCAGATTGTAAACAGGGGAAAATGGGACGCGTCAAGCGCCGAGGGCACGACTCACGATCAGTGGAATGTCTCAAGGCTGGGAGCAGGCCAGGGCACGCACTAAGGATATTGTGCGCAGTTGGAGTGACGGCGGCAGCGGTACGCGGGCGATGTTCATGCCTGCATCGCCGGCGATTCGCCCGGGGCGGGGCAGCGGTAAGAGCAGTGGGGATTGATCGCCAACTCACGCCTGATGCGTGACACTCCGTGGTTTCACTTCGATGGGCTGCGGACCGCGTAGCGCAGAAAGATTTCCCCGTTGCGAAAGCGTCGTTCCTCGAGCAGCTCCAGATCCAGCCGCACACCGCCGGGGAGGTACCGCTTTCCGCCGCCGACGATCACGGGGCAGATGCGCATCTGAAACTCGTCGACCAGCCCGGCCCGGATGGCCTGCGCAGCCAGCTCAGGACCGGCGATCGAGATGTCGCGTCCAGCGCTGGCCTTTAGCTGGCGGACCGCCTCGGGATCGAAAGCGCGCTCGATCCTTGTCCGTGCGCTGCGCGGCTCGGCGAGGGTCCTCGAGTAGACAATCTTCTCTGCTGCCTGCCACCCCTTCGCAAAGTCGACTACGAACTGTGGCTGATCGGGAAGCGTGTGCGCGGTCTCCCAGTAGACCATGGTCTCGTACATTCTGCGTCCGTTGAGAAATGTGCCGAAGGACGCCACATACTCGAGCATCCAGCGGTGCATCTCTTCGTCGCGGGGAGCCGCAAAGCCGAAGTTGCCGCGCTCGTCTTCGGTGTAACCATCGAGCGACATGTTCATCATGTAGATCAGCCTGGCCATGCAGCTTACCTTTCATCCAGATCGAAGTTTCGCTCAGCTCCGGCGAGCCGATCCATCATTCGTAATTGTCCCGATCGCTGTCAATGCGCGTGAACGGCGCGGCTCATTCATGGACTGAGTGTGGGCGACGTGCCGCTGCTGCCTGACCGAAATTGCCAAAGCAGGTGGTAATCGAATCGGGCCGGCTCCAGGGTGAGGAGAGTAAAAGAGCGTGGGATTGACCTGCTGCGCCTGACGGAGCAGAGGGAGGATGTAACCGGAGTCATGGGCGATGCTGAAATGGGAAAGTTCGGGCCGGGGTATCTGAGTCGTCATCGCTGCAGGCGTTGAGCGAGTAATCGCCGGGGCCGATGGTGGTGACGGAGAAGCGCAGGACTGAAGGGGCCGAAGCACCGGTCGAGGATAGCGGAGACGAGCGGCTGGTTGAGCTGTTCGGGCAGGTAGCAGGAGGCGCCAGTGAGGGGGGCGCCGAAACCCAGAAGCTGCTGATAACGCTGTCCCGAATCAATACGGCTGGTGAAGGCCGAGACGGGCGGCAGCGGTTGGACAAGGGGAGGCTCGATGGCCTGAAAGCGGTTACTTTCGGCGGGGCGAAAGGCCTTGACGGGGGAGGGGTGGGAGGCGTCTTCTGCGGCGCAGGCGGGAAAAGAAGCTGTGGCTGCGGAGGTTGCGGCAAGAGCGGAATCTTTCAGAACCGCACGACGATCGAGGTTACCCATAATTCCCGGTCCAGGCGGCACTGCCTGAGGGGTGCGTGCAGGTCCCGGATTACCTAGACAAAGGTTTGTCTACGATCCTGCAGAAAAAATTATTCTTGACAATTGCGTTGGTGACTTGCTTTCATATTCGACGGTTCAGGTTTCCAGGTCGACGCTCGCGCGCAGAACAATCGGTTGTCTCAAAGATTGCGCGGATCGTCAGTGCAGGCATGGCGCTGCGGCTATGGAGCCGTTCGGGCAGAACTCGTTCGGTCAGGCGAGGAATGCCGGGGAATGAACCAGGGTCGTCCGCGAGGGATTCGTTGATATAGGAATCGCGGGCTTTAGCATGCTCGATTTTTCAGGGAGGTACACGATATGTGGAATGGCATACGCACCAGCCTGGTGCTGGCCGGGTTGCTGACGGCGACCGCGGTCTTTGCGCAGAACACCAACTCAGGGGATATCCGGGGCGTCGTCACCGATTCTTCCGGCGCGGTCATTTCAGGCGCCACGGTGAAGGTGGAAGACGTCAATAAGGGGATCACCCACGTCTACACCACCGATGGAGCCGGACTGTATGACACCGGCTCGGTGGTCCCGGATGACTATCGGATCACCATCTCAGCGAATGGCTTCGAGACTTATGTTCGCGGTCCGATCACGCTGCATGTGGAGACGGTCACGATTAACGCCTCGCTGAAGGTGGGTGCGGCGACGCAGGAGGTTGTCGTCAACAGCGATGTTTCCCTGCTGAAGACGGAGACCGGCGCGCAGACCACCACGATCGAGTCGCAGCAGCTGCTTCAGCTGCCGCAGGTGGGCGCGGACTGGCAGAACTTCATTCAGCTGCTTCCCGGCGCATCCAGCGTGAATTACCGCACCGGCCAGACAGCATCGATCAACGGCAACCTGCCCTACAACACCGTGCTGGCGGACGGCGCAACGACCACGCTGCCCATGAGCCAGAACTCCGATGTCATGGTGCTGGAGACGGTCGCTGAAGTGAAGGTGGACGACTCGGCATTCTCGGCGCAGTACGGCATCGGCGGCGCGACCTTCAACCAGATCAGCAAGGGCGGCACGAATCAGTTCCATGGCGCCGGGTATGAATACTTCCAGAACGATGCTTTGAATGCCACGGACTACGCATTCGGCGCGCAAACCACGGTGGGGCGCCAGCGTTACAACAATCCTGGTTTTTCCATCGGCGGCCCCATCCTGAAGGACAGGCTCTTCTTCTATTTCAACTACGACAAAACCATTAATCCCGGAAGCGCCAATATCGGGCACGAAAATGTCCCGACCAGCGCGCTGCTCAGCGGCGACTTCACGGGTTATCCCACGATCTACGATCCGACGACACAGACCGTCGACGCGAAGGGCGTGGTTCATCGCACTTCGTTTGCAGACGAATACGGACAGGGCAATAAGATACCGGCGAGCATGATCGATCCGGTCGCTGGTGCCATCTCGAAGTACTATCCGGCGCCCAACACGGCGCCAAGCGGGGGATCGCCCTTCAGCAACAACTTCTTTTACAACACTCCCAGCTCCAACCCATTCACCAAGTATTTTGGACGGCTCGACTGGCAGATCAATCCAAACAACCACTTCATCGCTTCGGAAACGGAGAGCGATAATCCGGCGGTCTATCGCAACCAGGGTATTTGCCCGGTGAACTGCCAGAACGGCGATGTGAGCCGCGACAACGCGCAGGTCTCGTGGGTGTGGACCATCAGCTCCAACACGATCAATGAAGCCCGCATGGGATTCACCGACCAGCTGAACTTCTTCACGCCGTTCTCGATCAACCAGGGCTTCCCAGGTAAGCTGGGCTGGAACTTCGCCAAGGCCGATACTTTCCCTGACATCCAGATTTCAGGCAACGGCGATTTTTATGAGCTGGCTCCTCAGTCGAATGCGGTTTACAAGGAATTTGTTTTCGATCCTTCCGATGTGGTCACTCTGATCCGCGGCAAACACGTGCTGCACTTCGGAGGAGAGTTCCTGATCAATCGCGCCGACTCCACGGCGTGGGGCAACCTGAACGCGGGGACCATCGGCTTCAACGGCGATTACACGAACTCCACGAACGGCGACACGACAACCGGCATGGGCTTCGCGGACTTTCTGCTCGGCTACGCAAACTATTGGAATGCCAATGTGACGCCGGAGTGGGGCGGACGTTTGAAGAGCCCGCAGCTCTTTGTCCAGGACGATATCAAGCTGCGGCCTAACCTGACATTGAATGTGGGTGTGCGCTGGCAGGGCATGACCGGCTGGCACGAAGTGAAAGGTAACATGGCTTCCTTCGATCCAACGGTCAAGAATCCTGCGGACGGCTCGCTGGGTGCGATGTGGTTCGGAACAACGAAGGCGAATGGGCGCGACAGCCTGCAGGCGCCGAACTGGAGCACGTGGCTGCCTCGTGTGGGATTCTCGTACGGCTTCAGGCCAAAGACGGTGCTTCGCGGTGGTATCGGTCTGTACGGCTATACGTGGAGCGACGACACCTACGGCCCGGGCATGGGCGGTGCCTTCGGATCCAGCGGCTCTCTGTCGGACAGCACCAACGGCACCAACCCAGTCGTGCTTCTCGACTCGGACGGAAATACGAATTATCAGGGACCGGGCGGGCTCAGCGTGAACCAGGCCTTTGTCACTTCCCCAACGACTCCGGACGCCAAGAACGGAACGGGCGCCAATTATCAGGCGTACCACACGCCGGTTCCAAAGATCCTGGAGTGGAACTTTGAAGCGCAGCAGGAGCTGACTGCCAACACGGTGATGACGATGTCGTATGTCGCCAGCCACGGCTACAATCTCCTCTTCCCGGTCGATATCAACCAGGTGCACCAGGCCAACCTGCAACCGAACGATCAGGCCCTGCGCCCTTATCCCCTGTTCCAGGGAATCAATGACGGAACCGGGGCGGGCGGGACCAATAACGGCAGATCCAATTACAACTCCCTGCAGACGACCATCCAGCAGCGCGTCAGCAAAGGGCTCCAGTTCAATGCGAACTACGTGTGGGCGCACATGCTGGATACCATCGATTCTTCAGGGTGGGGCAGCAGTTCGGGGAATGACTATTACCAGAACTCGTACGATCCGAATGCCAACTATGGCGCGTCGAACTTCGATGTTCGCAACTCCTTTAAGAGCTCACTGATTTACGATCTGCCGGTCGGTAAGGACCGTCAGTTTGTCAACCACAACGCGCTGCTCGATACCTTGATTGGGGGATGGCAGGTTGCGCCAACCTTCGTGTGGACTTCCGGCAGCCCGTACAGCGTGATCATGGCAAACGATAATTCTTTCTCGCTTGCGGGTAACAATAAGCAGTATCCAAACCAGATCGGCAATCCTCAGTCGACGCACCAGGATCTCAATCACTGGTTCAATACTGGGGCTTTTGTGCAACCGACTGCCGCCACCTTCGGCAACACGCAGAGGAATAATCTTTACGGACCGGACTTCCTCCTGTTCAACGCCGCGGTTGGCAAGACCTTCAATATTCCCTGGGAGCACGCGGGCGTTGAGATTCGGGCGGAGGCCAACAACGCCATCAACCATCCCAGTTTTGCCGCGCCGAATTCGACCATCAACAGCGGATCTGAAGGCACGATCAACAGCCTCACCGTCTATGGCCGTACGATGCAGCTCTATGCGAGGGTCTTCTTCTAAGAAGTTGTTTTCGCTTGCCTCCATCAAACCGGAAAGAACGGCTCCGTATGCCGTTCTTTCCGGCATTTTGTTTTTTGGGGCCGAGGCGCTCTCCAGTATTCTGTGGTCACCATGTCCCCGAAAGCTGTAACCCTAGCCCTGGTTAGTCTGCTCTGGGCCGCTCTTTCCGCTTCTCCACAGACATCGCCAGGCAGCAAGGATCAGGCGGAGCAGCATCAGCGCCTGGCGGATCAGTATCTGAGGCAGCAGCGTCCCGATCTGGCGATTCCCGAGCTAAAGAAAGTCGTGGCTCTCGATCCCGGGAACGTGGAGGCGCGGGCGAATCTTGGGGTGCTGCTGTTCTTCAGCAAAGACTACAAAAACGCCGCTTCGGAGCTGCGTGCAGCAGTTCAGGCCAAACCGGACCTTTGGAAAATTCAGGCGCTGCTGGGAATGGCGGAGGCGCAGCTGCATGACGACAGCGCGAGCTGCAGGGACATGCAGGCGGCGTTTCCCCATCTGACCGAAGCGAAGTTTCAGCTTCAGGTTGGTCGTGCGCTCATCGATAACTACACAGCTGCGGGCGATCTGGATCAGGCGGCAACGACGGTATCGGCCTTGCTGGCGGCGAATCCGACGGATACGTCGCTGCTCTATTTGTCGTATCGGCTCTACTCCGATCTGGCCGGGCGGTCGATGCTGACGCTGGCGCTGACGGCTCCGGACAGCGCGGAGATGCATCAGGTGATGGCGCGCGAGCTGGCGCGGCACGGGGATAACGATGCAGCCATCCAGAATTATCGCGAAGCCATCGCGATCAATCCGAAGCTGCCGGGGCTTCATTCGGAGCTGGGGGACCTGCTGTATCACTCCGAGGACGAGAAGCTAAAGGCGCAGGCCGAGGCGGAGTTCAGGGCGGCGCTGGCGGTGAATCCAGCGGACGAGAGGGCGGTGTTTACGCTGGGACAGATCGCCGAGCAGAACTCCGATGTGAAGAGCGCGTATGCGGATGAGTCACGCGCGGTGGAGCTGGCTCCGAACGATACGGATGCATATACGGAGCTGGCAAAGGTGCTGGTGCTGATGAATCGGCAGGACGAAGCGCAGAAGATGCTGGAGCGGGCGATTCAGCTGGATCCGACGAATTATGCGGCGCATTATCGCCTGGCCGGTCTCTATCGTCAGCATGGACGAACAGACGACGCCAGACAGCAGGTCGCCGAATACCGCAAATACAAAGATATGAAGGATAAGCTGCAGAAGATCTTCGAGACGATGCGGGTCGCGTCCGGTCCGAAGCCGGCCAGCGACGACGACGGGCCGATGTGATGCGTGGTTCGCCTCGGACGCTGCGGAAAAGGCAATTTGAGGGTGGGAAATCGCCCCTCAGGGGCTGAAGCCCGAACCATTTTCGGCACTTATGGCACGAGTAAACTCGCGCCCTTTCAAACCAGTGAGTTTTTTCCGCAGCCTGCGAACGATGGACTACTTCGTGGAAGCTGCAGGGGCTGCGGTTTTGCAGGTGGTGCAGAGCTGGGCGCTGATGCCTTTGCCTTCTTCGATGGTGAAGATGCGATCGACGGAAGGAAGCGCGAGCTTTTCGACGGCGCCGTCGGGCCAGTGGATTTCGACACTGCTCACCGTAGTCGCGTCGCCAAGCCCGAAGTGGACGCGCTGGTCGTTGGATGAAAGATAACTGCCTCCGCTCAGCACGTCTTCACGCTGCCGCATGCCATTGGCGGTGAGATAGACGGTGGCGCCAACCGCATCGCGCGGGCTTTTGGGGCCGCCGATGAGCTTTAGTTCCACCCAGTGGTGATGGTCGTTGCTGACGTTGCGGAGCAGGACGGGGTGGCCATCGAGCACGTTGATCACGACGTCGATTTTGCCGTCGTTGAAGAGATCGCCGAACGCGGCTCCGCGGCCGGCGAAGGTTTCAGCGAGGCCGGTGCCGTCGACGGGTGGGACCTCGACGAATTTTTTCCCGCCCAGGTTGTGAAAAAGCAAGGGGCGCTGCGCAAAGCTGGTTCCCCAGTCATACTTATCGACCTGCGGATAGACGTGGCCGTTGATCATGACGATGTCTTTCCAGCCGTCGTTGTCGTAATCGATGAATCCGGTGCCCCAGCCAAGAAAAGGGATGCTGTCCTGGGCGATGCCGGCGGGATAACTTACGTCGGTGTAGTTAGCATTCCCGTCGTTGTGATAGAGGACCTTGTAGTCGTCGGAGAAGTCGGTGACGACGAGGTCGAGCAGACCATTGTTCTGGTAGTCGCCGACCCCAAGGCCCATGCCGGCAATCTCTCGCCCGTCGCCGTTGACCGCAAAGCCGGAGGCATAGCTGTCGTCCTCAAAGGTGCCGTTGCCTTTGTTGATGTAGAGATAGTTGGGGGTTGAGTCGTCGGTGACAGCGAGGTCGACTTTGCCATCGTTATTCAGGTCGACAAAAACAGAGCTGAATCCGTAGTAGGCATTGGGATCGCTGACGCCGGCCTTTACGCTGACATCGGTAAAAGTTCCATCACCGCTGTTGTGGAAGAGATGATCGGGTTCCCCGCGAAGGCCGCGCGGTCCGCACATGACGGGCACGCTGCGGAAGCGGCACGAGGAATAGGCAACGGCGGAGGAACCGGCGGCCGGTGGATGATCGATGTCGTAGTGGACATAGCCGGGGACGAAGAGGTCGAGGCGGCCGTCGCGGTCGTAGTCGCCAAAGGTTGGCCCGGTCGACCAGTTGCCGAGCTGCACGCCCGCCTGGGCGGCTACATCGGTAAAAGTTCCGTCGTGGTTGTTACGGTATAGACGGTTTTGGCCGAAGTTACTAACATAGATATCGGGCCAGCCATCGTTGTTATAGTCGCCGATGGCGACGCCAAAGCCCCAGCGGTCATTGGTCACTCCGGCTTTTTCGGCGACATCGGTAAAGGTGCCATCGTGGTTGTTGTGGAAGAGAGCGGCGTGGGGCGGAGTAGTTTTGCCGGTTAGTGCGTCATAAGTCGAGCCATTGACCAGATAGATGTCGAGCCAGCCGTCGTTATCGTAATCGAGAAGGCCGACGCCGGAACCGTTGGCTTCGATGATGAGCTGCTTTTCGGGCGTGCCCATGCGATGGGTCCAGATATCGAGGTCGGCCTGGTGGGTGACATCCTGAAAGATGACGGGACCTGTTTTGACAAAGCCACCGGCGGTGATAGGGCGATTCTGCGCATCATGCACCGCGGCGAAGACACCTCCGGTGCTGGCGCCGCCGGAGGTGGGCTGCTGGCCTTGCGGAGAAGCCTGTGTCCATGAGGGGGAAGGCAGCATTGCTGCTGCGAGGAGCAGGGCGAGATAGCGGTACGGCAACCAGGACACTCCGGCGGAAATACAGGCGTAGAGTAGCACAGGCCGTGCAGCGGCGATGCTGGCGCGGCGTGGACTCAAAAGTAAGTCTGAATTACATCTACGACCTGATATTGGCTATCGACAACCGGCAGGGTACGCCATTTGTCGAAGGTTAAGCAGGGATGCGAGATGTCGAAGGCCAGCATGTCGCCGACGCGCAGATCGTCTTCGGGCGCAACCTGAAGAAAGGCATGCTGGTCCATCAATTTGCCGACGGTCCAGTGGGACGGAGCCGCTGCGGGTGCAGCATCGCCGGGGCGATAGTGGAGCGCCGGCGTGGGCTGGCCCAAATCGAAGGAGGCGTCGCGTTTGCCCATAGTGATGATGGCGCGCTCGGCTTCGGGTCGCGACTGGACGTACGCCCAGAGATGCAGAGCGGGCACGAGGCCGGAATGCATCTGGTGCGCGACCGGGTTGCGCTCCAGAATCTTTGCCTGCGCCTCGCGATAAGGACCGACGTCGTGGGTGACGTAACAGCCGGGGCGCAGCACGATCTCGACGGCAGCGCCGAGATGCGCGCCGGCGAAAACTTCGGCGACCACATCGTACCAGGCGGAGCCGGCGCCGGAGAGCAGGACAGGCGAACGCTGAAAACGCTGCTCTGCGGAGAGAAGGCCGATCTGATCGACGGCTCGTTGCAGCAGGGCGCGAATCGCGGACTCGTCGTCGAGGACGCCTTCGTAGACTTCGATGCCCGCCAGCGCGAGGGACTGGCTCCAGCGGGAAAGCGCGGCCAGCACGGACCTGAGCTGCGTGTCGTCGCGCACGCCGGTGCGTCCGCCCAGGACGCCGAGCTCGAGCAGCACGGAGAGGCGCTGGCGGCGCTCGGCAAAGAAGGCGCCGAGCTGATCGACGAGATCGGCTGAATCAACGAGACAGAAATACTCGAACTGCGGATCGTCGAGGAGCCGGGAGATGATGGCCATGTTTTCTCTGCCCACGAGCTGATTGGCCATCAGGACGCGGCGCACACCGTGGTGGTAAGCGACGTTGGTCTGGTGCGCGGTGGCGAGGGTGATGCCCCAGGCGCCCTTCTCCAGCTGGCGCGCGAAAAGCTGCGGAGCCATGGTGGTTTTGCCGTGCGGGGCGAGGCGAAGCCCATAGGTATTGATAAAGCGCTGCATCCAGTCAAGGTTGTGGCGGAGCTTCTCCTCGTAGAGAACAGCAGTGGGCAGGCTGAGATTTTCGCGCAGCAGGCTCCAGCCTTTTCGCGCAATGTCTTCGGCATCGATTGCTGTCTGAAAGTGGCCGAGACCTTTGTTGAGGGGAGCGATGGGCGGCACGTGGACCGACTGAGGCGCTATGCTGTCCTTGAGCACTGAATCTCCTTCCAGGATGCCAGGGGAACGCGCAATGGAAATATCCTACCTCGCTGCGGGCTGCGCATGCTGAGCTGCGACACACTGATTCGTAATGCGCAGGTGCTGGATGGCAGTGGGGCGGATGCGGAGTGTGCGGATGTTGCCATTCGTGGCGACCGCATCGTCGCTGTTGGAGCGCGCCTCGGGGCCGAGGCCGAAACGGTGATCGAGGCAGAGGGCTTGTGCCTGACGCCTGGCTTTGTCGATGTGCACACGCACGATGATCTGCGGGTGATTGCGGAGCCGGGCATGCCGGCGAAGATCTCGCAGGGCGTCACGACAGTGATCGTGGGCAACTGCGGGATCAGCGGGGCACCGGTTGCGCTGCGGGGCGATCCGCCCGATCCAATGAATCTGCTGGGCGATGCGCCGGCCTTTCGTTATCCGCAGTTTGCTGCGTATGTGGAGGCCCTTCGCGCGGTAAGGCCGGCGGTGAATGTGGCAGCGCTGGTCGGCCACACGGCGCTGCGCAGCAACCACATGGACCGGCTGGATCGCGCCGCCACCGAGGAGGAGATTGCGCGGATGCGGGCGCAGCTTCAGGAGGCACTGGACTGCGGGGCGCTGGGGCTGAGCACCGGGCTCGCGTATTTCAATGCGAACGCAGCGCCTACGGAAGAGGTGATGGCGCTGGCCGAGCCGCTGGGCGCGGCGGGCGCGCTCTATGCGACGCACATGCGGTCGGAGACCGAGCCGATTCTCGACGCGATGGAAGAAGCATTCGCGATCGGGCGCGCGAGCCGCGTGCCGGTGGTGATCTCGCATCTGAAGTGCGCCGGGATCGATAACTGGGGGAGGAGCGGCGAAGTGCTGAGGGTGCTGGAGCGGGCGCGGGGCGCGCAGCAGGCGGCATGCGACTGCTATCCCTATGCAGCGGGTTCGAGCACTCTGGACCTGCGACAAGTGGATGAACGCGTAACCGTGACGATTACATGGAGCACGCCGCACCCGGAGATGGCGGGGCGGTCGGTGGCGCAGATCGCCGAGCTGTGGGGCGTGACGCAGGTGGAGGCGGCGCGGCGGCTGCAGCCGGCGGGCGCCATCTACCACAGCATCTCGGAGGAAGACATGCGGCGCATCCTGCGGCATCCGGCGACGATGATCGGCTCCGATGGATTGCCCAACGATCCGCTGCCGCATCCGCGGCTGTGGGGGACGTTTCCGCGCGTGCTGGGGCGCTATAGTCGCGATGAGAAGTTACTGCCGCTGAAGGAAGCGGTGTACAAGATGACCGGGCTGCCGGCAGGGAGATTTGGCCTGGAAGGGCGAGGGCTGATCCGGGAAGGCCATTCCGCCGATCTGGTACTCTTTGATCCTGAAACGATCATCGACAGAGCTACGTTCTCCGATCCGATACAGGCAGCCGAGGGAGTCAGAGGTGTGTGGGTGAACGGGATTCTTTCCTGGACGGCTGAGGGAGCTACCGGAGATCGTGCGGGGCGCTTTCTAAGCCGGAGCAGGTCTTCATGGATTCAATAACCGGACCGATAACCAGGATTTTGGTAATCCAGTCGTCATTCGAACTCAGGAGTGTGGGATGAGTATCAGGCGTTACGGCGCGGAAGGCGGCAAAGGCACAGGCGGGCAGCATCTGCCATTTGCGCGCGCGGTGGAGGCGGATGGCTGGCTGTATGTTTCAGGCCAGGTGCCGATGGTGAATGGCGAGCTGGTGACCGGCAATATGGCGGTGCAGGCGCGGCAGGCGATTCAAAACCTGCTGGCGATTCTGAAGGAAGCGGGATACGGTCCGGAGCATGTGGTGCGCTGCGGCGTTTGGATTGAAGATCCGCGGGACTTCTCCACTTTCAATGCTGTGTTTCGAGAATTTTTCGGCGAGAACCCACCGGCTCGTTCGTGTGTGGAATCGAACATGGTGGTCGATTGCAAGGTTGAGATCGACTGCGTGGCTTATAAGTCTCGCAGGGGCCATCAGTAACTGTTCTATAACTCAGGTCCCGTTCGGTCTCCGGCGCTCATTATCTGCCTATGATGGATCCGCACAGTCTGTTTCTGCTTATCTCCGCTCTGGTCGCAGTCGTCAGCCTGATCGTGCTGGTCGCGGTCCTGAAGCTCAACCCGTTCATCGGCCTGTTCGTGGTTTCGCTGGCGCTCGCGGTGGTGGCGGGCATGCCGATGGCGGCCATCATTCACTCCTTCGAAGCGGGCTTCGGCGGAGTGATGGGTCACATTGCGATCATCGTGGCGCTGGGGACCATGCTGGGCAAGATGATGGCGGAGTCGGGAGGGGCGGATCAGATTGCGTATACGCTGATCCGGCTCTTTGGCGAGCGCAATATCCACTGGGCGATGGTGCTGATCGGGCTGATCGTCGGCTTGCCGGCATTTTTCGAAGTGGGCTTTGTGCTGCTGATTCCGATTGCGTACACCGTTGCACGGCGCACAAAGAAGTCGCTGATCCTGATTGGCCTGCCGATGGTGGCGGGACTTTCGGTGGTGCATGGGCTGGTGCCACCCCATCCCGCGGCCATGCTGGCGGTGTCCATCTATAAGGCCGATGTGGGTCGCACAATTTTGTACGCCCTGCTGATTGGAATTCCGACTGCAATTCTCGCGGGGCCGGTCTATGCCAAAGTGATTGCGCCGTATGTGCATCTCGAGGCCGACAACCCGATGGCGGCGCAGTTTGTCGAGCACGGCGAGGAACGGAGCCTGCCGAACTTCTGGCTGACGCTGTTCACCATTCTGCTGCCCGTGGTGCTGATGCTGGTAGGCAGCTGGGCTGACGAGATTGCAGCCCACGGCAGCGGGGTAAATCAGGCGCTGCACCTTGTGGGCGACGACGATATGGCGCTGCTGATCGGCGCGCTGTTCAGCTTCGTAACGCTCGGCAAGATGCGGGGGTTCACCCGAGATACGATCCTTCGCTTCAGCAACGAGTGTCTGGCGCCGACTGCGATCATCACCCTTCTGGTAGGCGCGGGCGGAGGGTTTGGGCGGATCCTGCAGGACAGCGGCGTCTCGCGAGCCATTGTTACCGTCGCGCTACACAGCCATATCCATCTGCTGCTGATGGCGTGGCTGCTGGCGGCGCTGATGCGGCTGGCGACAGGGTCGGCAACAGTAGCGATGATCACCGCTGCGCAGATTGTGGCTCCCATCGCGTTGCGCACGCCGGGCGTGCACCCGGAGCTGCTGGCAATTGCCACCGGCGCCGGTTCGCTGATCTTCTCGCATGTGAACGACGGCGGATTCTGGCTGGTGAAGGAATATTTCGATATGAGCGTGCCGGACACCATGAAGTCGTGGTCGATCTGCGAAACGATTATCTCGGTCGCCGGGCTGGTGCTTGCCGGCGGCATGTCGGCCATCATGCGATAACCGCCATTTATAAGGAAATTACTGAGGGGACTTTATCTGATGTCGGAGATTGATTTGCCGAGCCTGACTTCACGGAGACGTTTTCTGCAGGGTGCGGCTGTGCTGGCCGCGGGGCAGGGAATGATGCGGTCGGCGTGGGCGAGGACGGAGAACGCAATGCGCGCTTATGTCGGCACTTATAGCGGAGCCGTGGGGAATCTGGGTAACGGAGAAGGTATCTATCTGTTCGAGATGGACCGTCAAACCGGGGCACTGGCGCAGCGCAGGCTGGTGGCGAAGAGTGCAAATCCTTCGTGGATTGTGATCCATCCTTCGCGGCGCTACTTATACGCGGTCAACGAAGTGGATAGCTACCAGGGGAAGAGTGGATCGGTCAGCGCCTTTGCGATTGATGAGGCGACCGGCGATCTAAATCCGCTGAACGTTGTCAGCTCCGAGGGTGCCGGGCCGGCCTATATCAGTCTGGATGCGGCGGGTAAGTTTGCATTCGTGGCGAACTATGGAGGCGGGACACTGGCGGTGCTGTCGATTCAGGCAGACGGATCGCTGGGATCGGCAGTCGATGTGCGACATGATCAGGGTTCGGTGGGCGCCCAGCGAGCGACGGATGCTCCTCGAGGCAGCTTCGCTATGAGTGGGCATGACGCGCCGCATGTGCACATCGCGTTAGCCGATCCGCAGAATCGGTTCGTCCTAGCGACGGACCTGGGGCAAGACCGGATCTATGTTTACCGCTTTGATAGCCAGACGGGTAAGTTGGGCGATGATCCGGTGATTGCAACCCTGCCATCGGGGGACGGGCCGCGGCACTTAGCGTTTCATCCAAATGGACGGTGGCTGTACTCCATCCAGGAGGAGGCTTCGACCGTCGTTCAGTTTGACTTCGATGTGCAGCGCGGCGCGCTCGCGGCGAAGCAGACGGTTTCTGCGCTGCCCCCGGGCTTCAGCGGGACCAGCTTTGCTTCGGAGATTCTGATCGGTCATGAGGGGCGGTTTCTCTATGCCGCGAATCGGCTGGCCAATACCATTGCGGTCTTTGCGATTGGCGCGGAAGGCCGGCTGGAGCGGGTGGGAGATACTCCGGTGATGGGCGATTACCCGTCGCAGTGCAGGATCGATCCATCGGGGCACTTTCTGTTCGCATGCAACCGCCGCAGCGACAATATCACATCGTTCCGCATCGATCATAAGACAGGCACGCTTAACTTCATCGGCTACACCGGTGTCGGCAGCCCGGGCAGCATCACGTTTGTTGGGTGAGGCGGCCGCTCAGGGTGTGGCTTTGGGTTGAATGTGCTGGCGGGCCTGAATCTCTCTCGCCTTCGTGCGTTCGGAAGTGGCGTCGGCGTTGCGACCCAGCATGGCCAAGACCCTGGACAGGACGAAGTGTGCCTGCGCGGAGTCGGGATCGAGTCTAATTGCCGTTTGAAGAGGGCCTATTGCCCGTTGAGGCTGATTCAGGGCGAGATAACATTGGCCTAACTCGAATAATGCATCCAGATAGGATGGATTGACGGCGACGGCGGCTTCGAGATAGTGGACGGCATCTTCCGGCTTGCCCTGCTGGCGCAGGATAAGTCCCACCATATAGTTGGATACCGGATCGTCGGGATGGTGGCTCAGCTCGAGGCGGAATTCGCTTTCGGCGTCGGCAGCCTTGTTCATCCTCCAGTCGATGAGGCCGAGGCTGGAGTGAACTGACGGATAGCTGGGATCGGCGGCGAGCACGGCCTCGAATTCCTTCTGCGCATCCTGCTCGTGGAATTCGATGTCGTCGGCGAGTCCGAGCATAAAGTGCGCTTCGGGAGAGCCGGGATTCACGGCCATGATGCGGTTGAAGACCCCGGTTACGCCTGCATAATTTTTCGCGCGCCAGTAAGCCTTGCCGAGGATATCCAGCGTGGGCAGGTCAGAGGGCTGTAACTTGCTGGCTTTTTCCAAAACCTGCGCAGCCTCGACATAGCGGTCGAGAGCGAAGAGATCGAGGCCGGTGAGGTCGAGCGACTGAAAGGTGGGCGTGGCGGCGGAGAAAGACTTGAGGAGGGGAAGCGCTTCTCTATAGCGATGAGCGCGAAAGTAAGCGACGCCGAGATTCCTTTTGGTGATGGGGTCATCCGGGCGCAGCTTCAGGGCGCGCTCATAGAGGGTGATGGCTTCGTCTTCGCGGCCCTGACGGGCGATGGAGAGGGCGAGATTGTTGAGCAGTGGAACGGACCGGGGGTCGAGGTCGAGCGCCTGGCGAAAGAAATGTTCGGCAGCGGCATTGTCACCCTGCTGAAGGGCCTGGGATCCCTGGGCGACATCGGCAGTGAACTGTTGGCGCGCAGCCGAAGCCGTAGCCGGTGCAGTTTGAGCGCAGCCGAGCCGAAGCCCGATGCCGGCGCAGAGCAGCAAAACGGAAAAGAGCAGACGGGCGGAGGATTTGAAGCGTGACCGGATCGGTAACGGCTTCATCGCGGCCATTTTGCGGCGTGTTGTCACAAATGATTCCAGCCCGGAATTTTACCCTGTGTTGACAAGCAAGTAATGAGTGTGCCACGATTTTATTCCACTGGGGCGCAAACGTTTGCGTGGATTCACGAGCCGGCTCAGAGGTAGTTCCCAGCAGAGCCGCGCTCTCTGAGCGCATAGGTTCGTCACCAGATCAGTTTATATAAAGCCGCCGGAAGAAATTTTTTGTGAGGTCATGAGGATGCCAGGGAAAAAACTGCTTACCGCAGTCGTCGTGTGTCTCCTGTCGTGTAGTCCGCTGCTGCTGCGCAGCCAGGAACTACAGGGGGTTCTGAACGGAACAGTAGTCGACGCATCGGGGGCGGTGATCCCGGGCGCGACCGTGACGGTCACGCAAAAAGAGGGCAACGTGGCCGCGCGCACGGTGAAGACGGATGCGCATGGCGCCTACACGGTGACCGACCTGCCCGCCGGCGACTACAACATCAGCATCACGTCCAGCGGCTTCCAGACCTATCAGGCGCAAAATATCACGCTGTTTGTGGCGCAGACGCGCACGGTGGATGCGAAGCTCTCGCCCGGCGCGGTGAGCCAGACGGTGACGGTACAGCAGAACGCGGTGAGCGTGGATACGACCACCAGCGAGTTGGCCGACACGATTTCAGGCAAGCAGGTTACAGAGCTGCAGCTGAACAATCGCAACTTTGAGCAGCTGGTCACCCTGCAGCCGGGTGTGGTGAGTGCGCTGCCGGATGAAGTGGGTTTCGGCCTGAACAACACCTCGTCGGTGGCGGTGAACGGCTCGCGCGATACGGCCAACAACTGGACGGTGGACGGCGCAGACATCAACGACAGCGGATCGAATGCGACGCTGCTGAACGTTCCCAGCGTGGATGCGATTCAGGAGTTCACGCTGGAGAGAAGCGCGTATGACGCGGGCTTCGGGCGCAGCGGCGCGGGGCAGATCCTGGTCGCGACCAAGTCAGGGACGGACCAGTTCCACGGCGATGTCTACGAGTTCAACCGGAATGACGCGTTCAACGCCAACAACTATTTCAATAAGCAGGCGGGCCTTCCCAGAGCCGTCGAGCGCTATAACGACTATGGTTTTACGATCGGTGGACCGCTGTTCGTTCCGAAGGTGTACCACCCGGCAACGCACAATCTGTTCTTCTTCTGGTCGGAAGAGTGGCGCAAGGTGACGGCTCCGGAGACATCGTCGGCGACGCCGCCCACCGCGGCCGATCTGGCCGGCACTTTTACCGGCCCGATCACCAATGCACCCGCAGGCTGCGTAAGCTATAACGCGGCGACGAACACCAGCACCATCAGCCCCTCCTGCTACAGCCAGAACGCACAGGTTTACCTGAGCAACCTGTACAACAAGTTTCCAGCCAATACATCGACGGGGCTTTATACCTTCAGCTATGGTCAGCTGGAAAACACGCGCGAGGATCTGGTGCGCATCGATGCGAACCTGACCAATAAGCTGCATTTCTTTGCTCGCGCCATGCAGGATGAGACGCCGGAGAACTTCCCCATGGGCCTGTTTGCGGGAACGCAGTTCCCCAACGTGGCGGGCTCGGCGGTGAATGCACCGGGTGAAAACGTGGTGGGCAACCTGACCTGGACGATCTCGCCGAAGATGGTGAACGAGGCGGAATTTGCTTACAGCCAGGGCACGATCAGCTCCTCCTTCACGCCGGGGTCCATCGCGACTTCGCCCACGGTGGCGAGCGGGCTGACCAACAACACGGCTTATACCGATCCTTATGGGCGCATCCCGGGAATCTCGTTTGTTGGCGGCGCTATTACCGGCTTTGCCTACGGCAGCACGCCTTACTTCGAGAGGAACCTGGACCGGAACCTGTTCGACAACTTCACCGCGACTCTGGGCAACCACACGCTGCGGGTGGGCGCCAGCGTCGCGCAGATGCTGAAGACGGAGAACGCCTCGAGCGGCGTGGCTAACTTCGAGTTCGACAACTTCCAGGATTTCCTGCTGGGCAATGTGTACAGCTACACGCAGGCGAGCCGGGACGTGGTTCCCGACCTGCATTACTTCAACTTCGAAGCCTATGTGCAGGATGACTGGAGGGTGACGAACCGGCTGACTCTGAACATGGGCATCCGGTACAGCTATTTCCCGTCGCCTGCCGATGTGCTGAATACGCTGAATAACTTCGACCCGCAGCTCTTCAATGCGGCTAATGCGCCGGCCATCGATCCAGTGAGCGGCAACTTTGCCGCCGGCGGACAGATACCGGCGACCTATGTCAATGGGCTGATCTTTCCAACCGGCTCGGCGTGCAGCCAGGCGAAGGCGATTGCGCCGGGGGTGGCCTGCTCGCCGTGGGGTGCGCATGTCAATCCAGACCCGAAGGGCAACGTGGCTCCGCGCTTCGGCTTCGCCTACTCGCCCTTCGCGAGCGGCAAGACCTCAGTACGCGGCGGCTATGGTATCTTCTACGACCGCATGCTGAACGGAATCTGGGAGCAGAACGCCTTCCAGGATCCGCCGCTGGTGCAGACCGCAACCATCAACAACACGCAGTTCGATCACCCGCTGGCGGGAACCTCGAGCACCTCGCTGAGTCCGAACCACATCGTTTCGACCGGCAATCCGACGATGGACAACCCCTCGTACATGGACTTCAACCTGTCGGTGCAGCAGCAGGTGCAGCCGAACACGGTGGCGCAGGTCGCTTATGTTGGCACGCTCGGCAGGCATCTGCTGGGCGAGCGCGAAATCAACCAGCCGACGCTGGCGGAACGCGCGGCCAATCCCACGGCATGGGTAACGGCGGTTGTGCCTTATGCAGGCTATTCGTGGTTCGCAGCCAGAATTCCCGAGTACGTGAGCAACTATCACTCGCTGCAGGTGTCGGTGAACCATCGCGCGGCCAATGGGCTGACGCTGGGCGTTGCTTATACGTGGTCGAAGACTTTGACTAACCAGTCCAACGACCGCGGCACCGAGACTTACGACACCTACAATCCTGCCCTCGACTACGGACCGGCTTCGCTAAACCAGCCGCAGACGTTTGTCGCCAGCTACGTGTACGATCTGCCGTTCTTCCGGGATCAGCATGGGTTGGTGGGACACGCGGCGGGAGGCTGGGAGCTGTCGGGCATCACGCAATTCCTCTCCGGGCAGTCGTTCTCGGCGCTGCAGGAGGCGGATAACTTCGACTGCCAGACGACACCGAGCGGAGGCTGCGCTGCGGGAACGTACCCGGGCGGCATCAACATCGACCCCAGCGACATCTCGCCGCGTCCGGACCAGGTGGCTCCGGTGCACATGCCGAAGACGCAGCTGTCGTGGTTCAGCCAGTCGTCGTTTGCCAACGCGGTGGGTCACTTTGGCGATGCGAGCAACGGCAGCCTGCTGGGCCCGGGGCTGAATCTGTGGGATCTTTCGGCGATCAAGAATTTCAACATGGGTGAGCACGCGAGGCTGCAAATCCGTGGTGAGTTCTTCAACGCCTTCAACCACAACAGCTTTGCGTCAGTGGATCAGCGGCTGGGCCAGTCTCAGTTCGGGCAGGCTACTTCGAGCCATGATCCCCGCATCATTCAGCTGGGAGGGAAGATCAACTTCTGAGCGGCGCGCAACAGGAAAACCAACCAATGCTCCATGGCCTGCCATGGAGCATTTCTGTCTGGGCGGCAGGGAGGGTCTGTGAACTTACAACCTTCACGCTAAAAGTAGTTCGTTTGGAAAGTGGCCATAGTATAGATTGCTTGACAGCAACCCAGGGGCTGTTATGACCGCAACCATGCGCCACGTCGCGCGCGCGGCAGGTGTCTCCATCACGACGGTTTCGCACGTGCTCAACGAGACGAGGCCGATCGCGCCCGCCACGCGCAGGCGTGTGCTGCGGGCGATCCGGGAGCTGAATTACTACAAGAACAATTCCGCCCGCCTGCTGGTTCGCGGCTACAGCGACGCCTTCGGCCTGATTGTCTCCGACATCGAGAACCCGTTTTTCCCGCAGCTCATCAAGGGGTTCGAGGAGGCCTGCCATGCCGAGCACCTGGAACTGATCCTGGGCATGACGAATTATGAGGGGAAGAGCGCGGACGCGGCGGTACGGCGGATGATCGAGGATAAGGTTCGCGGCGTGGCGATCATGACCAGCGAGTTCGATCTGAAGCTGGTGAACCGGCTGATCGATCGCGGGATTCCGGTGGTGCGGCTAAACGACAGGCGGCTGCGGCGCAATCAGAGCAGCGTGCGCATCGATTATTCGGCGGGGGTACGGCAGGCCTTCGAGCATCTGGTCGCGCACGGGCACAAAGAGGCAGCGATTGTGCATCGGCCGCTGGAGGTACTCTCGGCGCGGCAGTACGAGCAACTGCTGATGAGGACGGCGCAGGAACTGGGCGTGCGGGTGGTGAGCTGTCTGGAAGTGGACAGCAATCCCACCGGCGGCATGCAGGCGGTGCAGCAGCTGCTGCGCAAGCGGATCTATCCGACGGCCATTTTGTGCGGCAACGATCTGGTGGCGATTGGGGCGATGGGCGAGGCGCTGCGCTCGGGCTGGAGGGTTCCCGAGGACGTTTCGATTATCGGTTCGGACGATATTTCGTTCGGCGCGTATGGACATCCGCGGCTCAGTACGGTGCAGGTGCATAAGAACGAAGTGGGTCTGCGGGCGTTTCGGCTGCTGCAGCAGATGCTGGAGCACAAGTCGAACGAGGGCATTGCGGTGGATGTAACGACGCAGTTCCTGGCGCGCGAGTCGAGCGGTCCGGCGAGACAGGAACGCTGGCCGGGAAAGACGGCCACGGCGCGAGCGGCAAACGGCGGCGGGAACGGGCGGACGAGGGCCGAACGGCTGGAGGATGCAGCGTTCAGCGGCGCGGTGTAAGGACGAGGGATGAGGCGGCCAGGATAAAGACGGCCAGCGGCTGGTGTGGTGCCCCGAGAGCTTGTTCAAGAAGTAGACAGCCGCGGATTCTTCGCTTACCACCCCTAACTGGACGACGTTTGAGGCCCCATGCGCTCGGAATGACGGGCGAAGAATGCCTCGCCTGGTCGAACGCCAACCCGGCCATTTCGACCTCAGCAAAGTCGCCACTGTGACTTGTTGCCAGGGTATTAGCGGGCAAATCCCGGCGCATCCCCGGGCCGGCGCCTCATGGCGAACGCCGCGATGCATATAAGACCAGAAAGATTCCCTGTGACCTCTTTGTGTTTCTGCATCCTACCCCGGGAGAGAGGTTAGAAATGAGGGCTAACAAGGTAATTGTTTTTGGGGTTGCCGGAGTTTTGGCGTTCGGAGTGGGTTGCCGCAAGAATGCGGTGGATAAGGGTGCATTTCAATCCGCGATCAATGCGTACTACAGCGCGCATCCGGTCTGCGTGTGGCCGAGTCCGCAGAAATTCCCGGCGCAGGCGGATACGTCGAATGAGGATCAGACCAAGGGCTTCGACGCGCTGACGGATGCGGGTATGCTGACGCGCAGCTCGGCGGAGAAGAAGCGCTTCCTGGTGGGATCGAAGCAGGTCAATAACTATGACGTTTCCGACAAGGGCCGCTCGACGTGGACGGCAGACCAGACGCAGCCGGGGTATGGCAACTTCTGCTACGGTCATCGCGAGGTGACGTCGATCGACAGCTACTCGCCGAGCGATAACAACGACGCGGCGCAGTACAGCGTGGCGTATCACGATGGAGTCATGCATCCGGCAGACTGGGCCGGATCGGCGGAGATGAAGACGGCGTTCCCGAAGATCGCGACCGCGACCTCAGGGCAGGAGACGGCGACGGCCACGCTGGTGAAGACCTCCAACGGCTGGCAGGTGTCAAACGTGACTCCGGCGGGCGGCAGCAGCGATACCGGGAACGGGGACAACGGGATCGTTCACTAAGATTCCTCGTCGCAAAGTATTTTCATCCTGTTGCAGGGCGCGGCGCATACCTCATGTGCCGCGCTGCCAGGACGAGCCGGAACCCGACCCGGACCTTAACCGCGGCCTCAGCCGGACATGCCCGGTTACACTGATTTCGATTCAAATCCAGCGTGCCCGAGCGAAGGGTTGCGCTGAGGTGCGTCTATGGGAGCGCGGTTCCGATCGCCGTTGCCGGGAACGCGACAGCTTGAGGCGGCGTACTGATTCGGAAGACCGATTGAACAGGAGACATGGGCATGGAGCCTTTCTCGCTGGCCGGCAGGACGGCGATGGTCACCGGCGCAAGCCGCGGGATCGGGTTGGGGATTGCGCGCGCGCTGGCTGCCAGCGGCGCAAGGATCGTTCTGGTGGCGCGGAGCTTCGAGGTTGCGGCGCCGGCGATTGCGGAGCTGCGCGCGAGTGGGGCTGAGGTTGAGCTGGCTCCGTTCGACCTGCGCAAGGTGGAGCAGATCGCTGCCTGGTACGCGGAGTGTTCGGAGCGCTGCGGCCAGCCGGACATCCTGGTGAATGCCGCGGGGATGACGATTCGCGGGGAGACGACCCAGTTTGCGCTCGCCGACTGGGATCAGATCCTGAAGCTGAACACGACGGCGATTTTTGAATTGAGCCGGTCGTTCGCGCGCCCGCTGATCGGGGCGGGGCGACCGGGGAAGATTGTGAACATCGCCTCTCTGATGGCCGCGGCTTCGCGGAAAGGCACCGCAGCGTATACGGCGTCGAAGGGCGCGCTGGGGCAGCTGACCAAGGCGCTGGCGGTCGACTGGGCGCCGCACCGGATCCTGGTGAATGCCATCGCGCCGGGGTATGTGGCAACGGAGCTGACCTCGGCTCTTACGTCGGACGCACAGTTCGACAGCTGGGTGAAGCAGCGCTGTCCGCTGGGCCGGTGGGGCACGCCGGAAGATATTGCGTGGCCGGCGGTGTTTCTGGCGTCGCCGGCTTCGGACTTCATCACGGGGCAGATTTTGTTTGTGGACGGCGGGTGGCTGGCTACGTTTTAAGCTCGAAGCTCTGCAACCCATTGGCTGCCTGGCTCGGCGGGGACCCCGCGGACAGGCCGCCCGGGAGCAACCGTGATCCCTCCGCTGCGCGTTCGGGATGACAACGCTCAAGAAATTTCAGAAACCGCACACTAGCGGCGATCCTGGATGGTCCAGGCGCCGTTTTTGCGGGCGAAGCCGAAGCGGATGCTCTGGGAGTGGCTGAGAGATTTGCCGCCGGTGAGCAGGGTGGTGGTTTCGGTGCAGGTCCAGCTGGCGACATCGCCGGAGACAACCAGGGCCGAGGCTGGGCATTGATCGGTGACGCGGGCTGCGGGATTCACCTTGAAGAAGGTTTGCAGTCCGAGAACCTGCTGGGGCTTGAGACCTGTCCACACGGATTGCAGGGCGGCGAGGTCGTGGGCATTGTAGGCCGCCTGGAAGCGACTGATCGCTGCCAACAGGGCCGGGGACTGGTCGGGCTGGGTCTGCGGAGCGGGCTGGGGCGCCAATTGTGGCGTGGGCTGCGATGGCTTCTCGACCTTCGGCTGCACGGTGACATCGACAGACTTCTGCTGGATCCCGCCATTGCCGCGTGCGGTGAGGATGTAGGTGGTGGTGTGCCGGGGGCGGACGGTGGTTTCGCCGCTCGAGTCCACCTGGTCGATGCCGTTGTCGATGGAGACGACGCCGGCGTTCGCGGTTTGCCACTGCAACGTGGTCGACTGGCCCTGCTCGATCTGCGGATCGGTGGCGGCAAAGGACAGGATGCGCACCGGCGCGGGCGTGGCCGCGAGAGCGGCTGCGGGGGCGTGGGCCGGCGCGGCGATCCGCTTCAGCTCTGCATCGACATTGGTGGTGTCGCCGGGATTCACAGTAACGGTCTGGGTCGCGGGCTGGTATCCGTCGAGAGACAACTGCAGCGTTCGAGTGCCGGGCTGCACGTGGAGGGTCAGATTGCCCTGGGCGTCGGCCTGGCCCTGCGGGGTGTTGTCGACGCTGATTTGCGCTCCGGGCGTGGAATGGATGGCCAGGGAGGCGTCGGTCTGCGCAGAAGCTGGGGATGGCGCTGGAGGCGGTTGGGGGGTGGTGGCCGAAGCGGGGTTGGCCGCGGACTGCGGCTGCTGATTCGCTGTGGCGGCCTGGCGATGGAACCACCATGCTCCGGCGGCGGCTGCGGCGATGAGGATAAGAACTACGGTGAGCAGAACAGGAATGAGGTTGCTGCGCCGAGGCGGGCTAGTTAAAGGTGCGGCAGTTACGGGCGAGGCAGGAGCAGAGGCGGTCGGAGCTGTGGGGACGGGTGCATACGCAGGCATGGATTGCGAGACCGCGGGCGGCTGCGGGGCGACGGTCGCGGGTGGAGTCTGGCTGGCGGGGTCGATGAGGCGAGAGCTTCGCTGCTGGCGCGCCAGCTCGCTTTTCGCAAAGTCGAGGAGGGCGGTCACTCCGGTAGCGTCGGGATACTTCTGGCGGTAGGCCTCGAGAATCTCGATGGCCTTCTGGAAGTCGCTGCGGTCGATGGCCGCCTGGGATTCGCGCAGATAGCGCGCGCGGACTTCGTCCTTCTCCGCTGCTCTCAGGCGCTGGCGGAGCGAATCTTCGATGGCGAGGAGTCGGGATTCGCCGGGGATATCCTCGAGGGCCTGCTGAACAAAGAGCAGGGCTTCGGCTGGCGACTGCTGGGCGATTTCTTCAGCTTTGGCGACGGTCGCGTCGATGGACTGGCGCGTGCGGGAGGCACGGGCTTCGGTGGCGACGCGAGCCTTGAGCTCCAGCAACGACCCTTCAGTGGGAAGCTGCTCGAGGGCACGGTTCACCATATCGGTGGCGCGGTCGTAGTTGCCGCTGCGCAGGCAATTTTCGATCTCGGAATCGATCTGCTCGAGCAGCTTGCGGCGACGGTCCTGCTCCTGGCTGCTGAGGTGCTGCTGAACGACTCCAAGGAGCTGCCGGGCGCCGGTGTGCTGCGCATCGATGCGGGTTAATTGGAGAAGAGTTTCGCGGGCGCGGGCGAACTGCTGTGCGGCGGCAAGACGCTGGGCCTCGGTGAAGAGCTCGACGACTCGGCTCTTCTTCAGGTCGTCGCAGACGGCGTGCAGGTCGGCGGCGAACTCCTCCGCGGTGGAATAGCGCTGATCGGGATCCTTGGCCAGGGCGCGATCGAGGATGGCATCGAGGGCGGGCGGATAGCCTGCGATCAGGGTACGCAGGGGCGGGTGCGGCTCGTGGATAAGCTTGTGCAGGACCGTGGCGTCTTCGCCGGCAAAGGGTAGCTGGCCGGTCAGCAACTGGTAGAGCATCACGCCCGTCGAGAAAATGTCGGAGCGTCCATCGAAGGCCTGGCCCTTGAGGCGTTCGGGGGCGATGTAGTGCATGGTGCCGATGACGCTGCCGGTGCGGGTGAGCTCGGTTTCGGCGGCGGCACGCTGGATGCGGGCGATGCCGAAGTCGACGATCTTGGCGTGGCCGTCGGGCTGGACGATGACGTTGGCCGGCTTGATGTCGCGATGGATGACGCCGCGCTGGTGCGCGTAGCCGAGCGCAGCGCAGACCTGCTCGATGATGCTGAGCTTATCGATGAGGGGAAGCTGGCGGCCGGAGGCGATGAGCTTATCGAGCGGCTCGCCAGTGACCAGCTCCATGACGATGAAGGGAATTCCGTTTTCATCGCCCAGGTCGTAGACGATGACGATGTTGGGGTGCTGCAGGATGCCGGCCTGGGCTTCACGATAGAAGCGCTCCAGCATCTCCGGCTGGCCGGAGAAGCCCTCGGTGAGGGTCTTGATGGCGACGGAGCGGCCGATGCGCTTATCTTCGGCGCGATAAACGACGCCCATGCCGCCGCGGCCGAGAATGCCGGTGATCTCGTACTTGCCTATTCTCCTTGTGACGCCGGGATCCACTGTCATTGGATAGGGCCGCGCGAGGCTGCATCGTTACAGGCAGAGAAATCCAGCATGAGCGGGGGAGAGGATGGGAGCTGCCGCTGCCCGACACCCTGCACGGTACCATGATTCGGAACCATCAGCTACGAAATTCCAGGCGGGCGGGGATCGTGGAGCGTTTTCGGGAACCGCAGCCAAAATGGGCGTGAAACCAATCGATGATGACGGCTCTTGCTCTGGTTGTGCTGGCGCTCAGTTCTGTTTTTGCTCAGGAAAGTTCTGCGCCTCGCCCGCAGGTGAGCATTGATGCCGGCGCGCTGCGCGGGTTGCCGATCGCGGGGCTTCCTGAAGGGGGCGCGTTTCTGGGGATTCCGTTTGCGGCGCAGCCGGCAGGGGCACTGCGATGGAAGCCGCCGCAACCGCCGCCTCGCTGGGCCGGGGTGCGCGATGCGTCGCAATGGGGACCGGCGTGCCCGCAGGTTCCCAGCCCGTGGCTGCCGGAGATGCTGGGCATTCGGCAGATGAAGACGGACGAGGCGTGCCTCTATCTGAATGTGTGGACTCCGTCGCTGCACCCGGAGACGAAATTGCCGGTCTTTTTGTGGGTGCACGGAGGGGGCAATGTGGAGGGCTCGGGCGAGTGGCCGCCGCTGGGACCGGCTCTGGCGGAGCAGGGCGTGGTAGTGGTGAGCTTCAATTACCGGCTGGGCGCTCTGGGGTTCCTCGTGGATCGTGCGCTGACGGAGGAGTCGGGCCGTCATGTCTCGGGGAACTACGGCCACCTCGATCAGATCGAGGCTCTGCGCTGGGTGCGGCGCAACATTGCGCAGTTCGGAGGCGATCCGGAGAAGGTGACGCTGGCCGGGGAGTCGTCGGGGGCTCTCGATGTCTGCAACCTGATGGCGTCGCCGGCGGCGGCAGGGCTGTTTCAGCGCGCTCTGATGGAGAGCGGGGTTTGCGTCGATTCGGTGTATCCGACTTTGCACGAGGAGGAGCCGGACGGCGCGACACTGGCAAAGGATCTGGGCGTGAAGGCCGGAGATCTGGCCGGGCTGCGGGCGATTCCGGCGCAGCGGATTCTCGACGTTACAGCGTCGGACCCGCATCTGGATCTGGAGCCGAATATCGATGGATGGGTGTTGCCGGAGCAGCCGGCGGTTACGTTTGCGGAGGGAAAGCAGACAAGGGTTCCGGTGCTGGTCGGCAGCAATGAGGATGAGATTTCGATCTTCGCCAGCCCCATTGTGGGAGGCAAGTCGAATCGCCCGAAGACGGTGGCCGCGTACCGGGATTGGCTCGGGAAGCGCTTCGGGCAATATGCAGGGCAGGTATTCGAGAAGTATCCGGCGCGGTCGGATGCAGAGGTGCCCGTTGTCTTCCGGACCATGGATACGGATTTTGACTTCGGCTTCGGCGCGTGGCTGCTGGCCGATGATATGGCGCGGCAGGGGGAGGCGGCGTTTTTGTATCACTTCACGTATGTGGGGGCGGGGAAGTTTGCCGAACTGGGCGCGTTTCACAGCGAAGAGGAGATGTTTCTGAGCCGGCGGTTCTGGACGAGCTGGGTTGCGCAGCCGGGTGATGCGGCGCTGTCGCGGACGATCATCCGCTATTGGGCCGATTTTGCGAAGCTGGGAGATCCGAATGAAGGCGGCTTGCCGGCGTGGCCGGAGATGCGGCCCGAACGGCGGGTCTGCCAGGAATTAGGGCGGCGGGTGGGGCCTAAGCCGGTTCCGCGGCTGAATAAATTTGGTGTGTTTCAGGAGTATCTGAACTCGCGGCTTGAGAAGGTGGGGAAATAGGCTGGGGCTGTCCGGGGGAGGGTAAGTGGAATCCCATATCTGCCAACGGCGGGCAGATGATGGGGCAGCCGTCTACGGTCGGGACGGCATGCTTCCGGGCCTAAAGGCCGCGAGTTTTGTGCCTTTGTCCCCGGCCTGAAGGCCGGGGCTTCTACCGCCATCCCGCTCACGCGGGATCATTGTGTAAGGAACTGATTTGTCCCGGTCAGAAAACTACTGGCTGCTGGTGAAGCGGTAGAGCGCTTCGGCGTTGCCGCGCAGAACGAGGCGGGCGATGTCGGTGGCGCGGTCGCGGCTGATCTCGCCGTCGCGCAGCATGCCGGTGAGGGCCAGGCCCAGAGCCTCGCGGGCATTGCGGCTGGCGATCCAGGTGGACTCTGGCCAGCCCATCTCGTCTGAAAAGGGATAGCCGTCGGTGCCGAAGAGCACCTTCTCCGGCTGGAACTCCAGCCATTCGCGGAGCCAGCGCGCCTCGGTGTGGGGTGTGATGATCAGGTCCTGGCCTGAAATATCCAGGTAGACGTTGGGCTTTTGCAGGAGCGCGCCGATTTCGCGGACGTACGGCCAGCCGCCATGCAGCAGGACGAATCGGGTGTTGCGGAAGCGCGGGTCGTTGAAGAGAGGCTCCAGCAGCAGGGGATTGACGCCGGCAACGGAGAAGTAGCGGCCTGCTCCAGCCATCGCATGGAGATGGACAGCCATGCCGAGGCGTCCGCACTCCGCGGCGATATAGCGGAAGAGGAAATCCTGAAGGAGCTTGTAGTCGGCGGGATCGGGCGTGCCGTGGCCGGCCCATTTCGCATAGATCTTCGCGACCTGGGACTGCGGGGGATCGGTGAAATCAAAAGAGCGGAGGTAGGCGACCTCGAATTTCTCGGCGACGGCGCCCCCGGCCTTCTGCCGTTCGAGGGTGGGCGTGACGACCTTCTCGAGATAAGCGTCGAGGGTTGCTGGCGCGGCGTTCAGGCCAACAGCCTTCCAGTAGCGGGCGCGCAGCTGGTCTTCCAGTGCAAAAAACGCTGTGCGGTCGGGCGAGGCGGCGGCGATGCCGCTGTTGTCGAGAGGAAAGAGCAGAGCGTCGATATACGGCACCCACCGGAAGCGGGGTGGCTCAACGCCGCGACCCATGGCGACACGGTTGGCTAACTCGGTGCCGATCTTCGCCTGATCGAGCACCCACGCCGGATAGTTCTCACCCTGTTGCTGTTTGACGCGGGCTCGGGCCTGGTTGAGCTGCTGGTGTTGCTGCGCATCGAGGGGCGGACGGGCGCTGAATCCATAGAGCGCCTTCCATGCGTCCGCGAGCGGCGGGAAGTCGGGCCGGTACGCGGGCGGGTCCGACTGCGGCTCCATTGCGGAGACGGGCAGCGCGTCGAACTCTCGGTCGGTAATGTCGAGGGGCGGCGCCAGCACCGGATGGGCATGATTGTCGACGGCCCAGGTGCCGTTGATCACCCTGGCGATGCCCTCGTCGACCTTCGGGCCGCCATCGGCCATCCGGTTGCCGCGGTCATGGTGGCCCATACAGCCGAGGGCCAGAGATCCGGCGGCTGCCAGACAGAGGATTGAACGCAGTCTGCTCATGATGTTTTGGTTAAAGTGAATCCTACAATGGCGCCGGGCGGCCGCCGAGGCAGTGGAGCCGCGGCGCAGCAGCAGCCTCTCGCAGATAAAAGGTTCTCTGTGCGGTTAAGTGTTTGAGAGCAACTTAGGGCCTGTTAACTGGCCCCAGATGCTGCTTTGCTTATTCTTCGTTCACGGTTATGGCCAGGAGGAGAGAACGAGAGCCGCCAACTTCCGCCGCCGACCGCCCTTCCATGAACAATTGTAATTTTCTGCAACAGCGTACATTGAGCGTCGACAAAGAGAGGGAAACGGCGGTATAAGAGTGACCCAAGCCTTTGTGGTTCCTGGATCGTCCTGAGCCTGGTCCCCTCGGCTTTTCTTTGCTGTTCTTGCACGAGAGAGTACAGGTTAGGGATCCAGGAGGGGTATTTCGCCCATGAAACTTCCTCTTCGTCCGTACGCTATCTTCACAGCGGGCCTTCTCTGCGCGATCACGTTCTATAGCGCCCACGCTTCCGTTCACGCATCATTGACGGCCGTTCACGCAGAGGCCGATGGAGCCATTCCGCCGCCGGGTTCGGACATGGTGGTGATCCCCGGGCCGCGCAAGTCGTTTCTGCGCATGGCCGGCGTCAGCCAGGAGGTTTCGTCCGAGGCGGTGCTGCCGCTGCTGTCCCGCAATGTCTTCCTGCGCGGTTATGACAGCGGTCAGCCCACGGAGTTCCTGCTGCTGCTGAACCGCTATGTCGAGTTTGCGCGCGAGCTGCAGGCGCTGACCGATGCCAGCGGCGTGATTCACGTGACCGGGTGCGATGACGCCTCTCGTGTGCTGCATGTGCTGGGGTATCAGTTCCAGCAGCCGTGCGGGCAGCGCAAGGCCTATCTGACGACGGCGAACGCAGAGCGCGCCTTTCTGACCATCGATTCGGGATTCCCGCTGGTGGATCTGGAAGAGGCGCTGGAGAAACACACCGAATTCAGTTATGCATGGCCGGCGACACAGGTGCCGACACTGTTCCGCGAGCATGACTGGGTGCAGGCGAGTACATGGCGTAAAAAGGGCGGCACGAGTCTGCTCGATGTGCTGTTGCACGATCCGAATCTCGACCGGCTCTACTGGGCGATGTCGAAACAGGATGAGGAGACGCGGGTGGCACTGCGTCACTCTCCGGGATTGAGGGCGCTGCTGCCGATTGGCGGGGCGCTCGATTTCTACGGGAGCCAGATCAACATCCGCGCAGGGCGGGTTTTGCTGCCGGGAGGGCAAGCGGCGGAGCACGGCTGGGAGGATTTGGTCGACGCGAGCCCGAAGAGTCCGGGAGACTTCGTGGTGCGGCTGTGCGAGCGGGACCGCGGCTGGCTGGCAGCGTATTTCGATGCGCTCTCCCGGGTCGATCGCGAGCAGCAGGCGCGCCTGACGCAGGCGGCGCGGCTTAAGCGGCTTTATCAGTCGTACAGCATGGCAGGCGCAGGGTCGAGTGCCACAGCGGGCGTGTTCCAGAAAAATGCGGACCTGCTGATGCTGTTCACGCGCCTGCAGTGGCAGCCCGATGGGCAGCCGTATATGCCGGCGACGGCGGCGATCTGGAACGAGATTCTGAGCCAGAAGGGCAGTCCAAAGCCGGTGCACGAATGGATGCGGCACATGCGCGGGGTGAACAACCCCGAGATGTTGCTGGAGGCGATGGTCGCGGCGTCGAATGTGGAGACCAGCACCGGGCCGCTGCAGGTGTATCTGCAGCTCAGCGAGATCGACACGGCGCGGCAGCCGGGCCCGCGGCTATCCGACGCGACCGCTCATCTGCTGGCGAACAGGTTTGCACAGCTGCACAGCTGGGATCTGATCTTCTCGGAGTTTCCGGCGCTCGACGATACCTCGATTACCCAGTTCATCAACTCCGCAGAGGCCATCAACGGGATTCCCGGACCGGCGCTGCGGGCCAATGCTCTGGGAGCTTTTCAGGCCAACGTGGGCATCTGGGAGATCCTTGCGCGGCAGCGGGAGCTGCCTCCGGCCAAAGTGAACCTCTCATGGCAGCAGGCAGTCGGGCCGTTTGCCGCGATCTCTTCTTCAACGAAGCTGTTTGAGGCGGCGCGGACTTCGCTGCGGGCGGTGGTGTCGGCGGCGACCGGCTCGAATGACATATCAGAAGACGAGCTGATCGATTTGCTGGCAGGCCCTGCGCAGCAGAGCGTGGCGGGGCGACGGGTGCACGCAGCGTTGTCGGGCAGAATCCACTCGGTGATGGATGACCAGCGGCTGGTTTCCCTGGATACGCTGTTTGCGCTCTTCGACGGCCTGAACGATATGGCGAAGGGCGCGAAGGTGGGGGATCAGCTGATTCCGCTAGCTGGGGATCTGCGCGAGTTTGAGATGCCGCGGCCGATCTTTACACAGAGCGAAAAGATCGAGTGGGCACCGGAGATTTACAGCAGCCGCCACGCGGAGCTGCAGGTGCGCACCGACCTGACGCGGGTGATTCGCGCGCCGGGAACGCCGGGCCAGCTGCAGGCGGCGCGAGGGCAGCTGACGCCGTTTTTGCGCGACACGCTGGTGGGCCTGAATTACGCCTACTACGAACCGCCGGGCGCGCAGGTGCTGCACCAGAATCCGCTGTTCGTGCGCTCGCACGATTTCTCGGGGACCTCGGTGCTGGGATTCGGAGGGATCTGGGATGCTCCGGACCTGATCGGCATTGGCATCACGGCGGGCGGGGGCGCGTACCTGATCGGTTCGCTGGCCGATTTGCCGTATGCACTGGCGACCATGGAGGAAGACTTCATCTCGCCGGACAACGTGCAGGCCCTGATCTGGAGAGGAGCAGGTCCGGCACTGCTGGTCAGCGCGGTTCAGCCGCGCTGGTGGGGGGTGACGCCGACGGAGATGCACGCCGCTGCGCTGTATCAGAAGTTTGGCGAGGATCTGCTGCGGGCGTCGACCACCAATGCGGATCTGCGGACGCGCGTGCTGGGGATTCTCGCGGATCGCGTGTCGCCGCGGCGCTTCGACGTGGTGGAAGAGGCGCTGAATCACTCGGAAAATGTGTCTTCGCTCTTTACTGAGCTGCTGCCGGTAGAGACTTTTTATCTGGCGGCTGAGTTCCGGCAGAAGTATCCGGCGGAGGCGGGGTCGTGGGGAGCGGCGGGCCAGGAGCTGAATGCGCTGGTGCAGGCTCATCCCGCGGATGCGAGTGAGAGCCGGATTTCGCAGGATTTCGGGGTGCCGCATCCGACGCTGGAGCAGACCAATGCCTGCGCCATTCTGAACGTGAAGCCGCTGCCTGCGTTCGGCGGAGCGCCCAGCCGGCTCTTCGGGGAGTCATGGGAGTCCACCAATTTGTACTGGGCGCGCCTGGCGGATGAGAGGGGCGATCCGCCGGCGGAACTGAATCTGCTGGCGCCGGAGCTGAGCCGGCACATGATCGCGCGGATTTTCGCAACGGACATCGAGGATTGGCCGGCCCTGCTGCGCGCCATGGAGCAGACGGGCGACGACTTTATGCACGGCAAGATCAAGGTTCCGGGAGCGGCGGCGCTAACGCAGACGGCAACGATCTCTGAGCGTTAGACCATGAGTGGTTTGAGGCGGTTGAGGAGCGTTATGGCAAAGAAATCATTTTTCTTTCTGGGGCTGTGCTCAGCTCTGGTTTTGCTGGTGGCCGGCACACGGCAGCCGGCTGCACAGGAGGAGCGTTCGCACATTTTCGTGAATGTAGTGCTGGTGCAGCTGAACGTTGCGGTGACCGATCACAAGGGGAATTACATTACCGGCCTGCGTCCTGAAAATTTCGTCATCACCGAGGATAAGATTCCCGAGAAGTTAGCTTCGTTTGAAGAGGGCGGAGAAGCCGGAACGCGGTACGTGGCGGCCGATCAGCCCGATCCTTCTCCGACGGCGAACGCGTCGGTGCGGCCGGCGCCCGGGGCAGCGGCTGCGGATCCGGCAGTAGCCCGGCCGCCGATCTCGCCTCTGGCAGGGGCCAGTGTCTACATTCTCTTCGACACCAGCGACTACATGTATCGCGGATTCGTCTTTGCGCAGGATGCGATTGCGGGCTTTATCCACTCGATGGAAGAGGCCAACAAGATTGCGTTCTACTCTTACAGCCGCGATCTTTCGCGGGCGACGATGTTGACTGCGGACCGTTCGATGGTGCTGCGCGGCGTGCGCAGCACGGTGGCCGGCGATGAGGCTGCGCTTTATAACTCTCTGCTGCTGACGGTGCGGGATGCGGCGCCGCTGCACGGCAGGAAGGCCATCGTGGTCTTCTCCAACGGACCGGATAATGCCAGCTCGGTGCCGCCGGAAGATGTTGCAGAACTGGCGCAGTCGACGGGGACGATCATTTACATCATCAGCACGCGCCAGGCACAGGAAGAGCCGGTCTCGAGTGCGGTCTTCGAGCGCATGAGCAAGGCTACGGGCGGCAAGGCCTACTTCGCGAAGGACTGGCGGGATGAGAAGCTGGCGTTCAGCGCGATCCGCGACGATCTGGCGCATTTGTACACGCTGAGCTATTACCCGAAACCGAATCAAAACCGGGGATGGCGCGCGATTAACGTGAAGCTGGTGGGCAAAGATATGCAGAAATACCATGTGCGCACGCGCGATGGATACCGGCTGATGCAGCAGGCTGCGGCGGCGACCGAGGCGCCGGCTGTGCCGAACAACGTGGCGGATCAGAGATAGCAGCCTGAGGATCGCCGCTGGCTGCGCATCAGGCGTGCCGCGGCTCAAAGAGCGCGAAGACGGCTCCCTGCGGATCGCTGAGCACGGAGAATTTCAGGGAGCCCTCGACAATCGTGGGAGGGAGCAGGATTTTCGCGCTCAGTTCCTCCGCCGTCGCCGACTGCCCCGTGCAGTCTGCCGACTGGATATAGGGCAGCCAGTGGGGCGGGAGATGCGGAGGGAGGGTTCCCGCAGGCGGAAGGCCTCCGATGTACTCCTCGCCATTGCGAATGTGGAGATAACCTTCAGCGTCCTTGTCTTTTCCCGGCAGGAACTCCCATCCGAAGAGGCCGGTGTAAAACTGCTGCGCCTTTTCGCGGTCTCGCGTCTGGAGATCGGCCCAGCAGAAGGCGCCTGGCTCCGCGACGACGGCCATACCCTTGTGATCGCGCGGCTGCCACAGCGAAAAGTACGCGCCGGTGGGATCCTCCAGGACCGCCATGCGCCCGACGGTCATCACGTCGAAGGGAGCCATCACCGTCTTTGCGCCCAGCTCTTCGGCGCGGCGGGCGGTCGCGTCGGCGTCGTCGACTGCGATATAGAGCTGCCAGTGAGGCGGTGATCCGGCCAGCTCCTCGCGGCTCATGGTGAAGGCCGCGCCTGCCTGGCGTCCACCCAGAAAGAACATGGTGTAGACGGCATCCGGACCCATGGGAGAGTCGTTAGCTTCCCATCCGAAGAGGCTGGTGTAGAAGCGCTTCGCGGCGGCCTGGTCGGAGGTGGCCAGTTCCATCCACGCGAAATTGCCGGCGGGAATTTTATCGAGGGTGGTCATGGCGAGGATTGTAGGTTGGGCGATGGCAGGCGGTGGATTAAATTTCTGTGGCGGTGGCCGCGCCGCACGGCGTATCAGCTGTCGGTGCGACGCTTGCGCAGGATGACGCGGCAGTCTTCGCGCCAGTGCTCATCGAGCCCGATGAGCTGCCAGGGCATGGCCGGGGAAAAGTGGCGCAGCACGGTTTCGTTCGCCGGGTGGATGTGGAGTGCGGGGGCGACGAGATAGAGCAGGGGATCTTCCTCGGACAGCTCGCGGCCGGGGAAGTAGCCGAGTCGGCGAAATTCGCCGGCGCGATGGAGCTGGCGGACGCGTCCCCAATAATCCAGCGCCTGGAGGGGGAAATGCAGATCGTCGTCGGCTTTCACCTCGATGACCGCCAGCCGGCCGTCGCGGGTGAGGGTGAGCAGGTCGAGGAGAGTTCGTCCGCCGGCGGAAAGTGCGGGTACCTGCGAATAGACGGGTGCGTCTCCGAGAGCAGATTCGAGGACGGACAAATCGCGGCGGAGGATGGACTCGAGCCAGCGTTCGGGCTGCAGGCGGAAGAGGGGATCGACGGAGGAGCCCGTGGGATGACGGCTGCGAAAGAGGCGATCCATCAGATCGAGGAAGAGGTCGTGAGTCGTGTCGTCGAGGACGGTTTCGCCGGTACCGGCGCCGAAGGTGATCTCGTCCTGTCGGACGAAGGAGCCGGGAACGAGGCCGTGGCGCACGCGGGCGTACTCGAGGCCGTGGAGGGAGAAGCCGATTTCCGTCGAACTGTGGGGGCGAATCTCGGTTGCGGCGCGAAGGCCGGCAGGAAGCGGCGAGAGAAGCGCCTCGATGGTGGAAGCGGAGCGTTCGAGGGCCATCTGCGGATCGAAGGCGTGGGCGAGCTGGACGTCGAGGTTTCCGATGTCCGCGATCGCACATGGCGAGATTTCGCCGCTCGCCGGGTCCAGTTCGCAGAGATCCCACTGGGCCAGGCGCGGGTTCAGGAGAATCATCCGCGAGCGAGCGAGGGCGGCGCATCCGGCGGGGACAACGACTTTCAGGCCCTGGACGACGCGGCGTCCGACGCCATGCGAGCGGCAATGATCGAGCCACAGAATGCCCAGCGTGAGGGCACCTTCAATGACCGACGGCAGCTCTTCGGGGCCGGCACCGATGACAGCGAAGGCGGACTGGCCGCGGGTGAGCAGGCCGCGAGCGTAACCCGGGCCGAAGCTATGCTCCATGTCGGCCGCGGATCGGAAGCCTTCTGGTATCCAACCGGGGCAATGGTGACCGAGCGCCTGTTCCAGCGCGCGCAAATAGCGTTTGCGGGCGGTGTCGCGCGCGGTGGGGGTGCGGAAATCCGGATCCGGAATCAGAGTGAGGGTCTGGGGGCGGCTTTGGCCGAAGCGGAGGGTTTCGAGGCGGAGTGTGTTGCGGCGCGGCTCGATGGCGGAGATGGCGCGCACCAGATTGCGCTCGGCGGACCAGAGATGCAGGAGGCATCGTCCGTGGTCGGCGGAGATGGAGTACTGCGCGAGGCGCAGATCGAAGAGGACGCGGCCGTCCTCGAGAACGGCGGCCTGCGGATGGTCGGCGAGGAATTCCTGAATGGTACACGCCAGCACCGGAGCGCCGGCGGCGGTTGCTTCCCTCATCTACTGCGATGGTCGGCGGACAGGAACCTCGGGGCAAGCGAAAAGCTCACCACTTCATACGCTTTCGTAATTCGACAATGTGGGCGACGTGGTGGCGGGAGTGCCAGTCGTACAGGGCGATGGCTTCCTCAATAGACTGGCGGCCGTTTTCCGGGTGGGTGTAGCCGCGCTTCCATTGTTCGTCGCTGAGGGCGCGGAGCAGGAGAGCCCAGCGGTCGTGGAGGGCGTCGAGCAACTCGAGCGAGATGTCCACGGGCGCGGTGCGCGCGTCGGGCAGTTCCGCCCAGAGCTTTTCGTCGTAGGGCTTGATGGTCGGCCAGTCCTCGGTGAGGGCCAGGCGGATGCGCGCGTATGCATTGAGGTGGCTGTCGGCGATATGGTGCACCAGCTGACGGACGGTCCAGCCGCCTTCGCGATAGGGCGTGTCCAGCTGGGCGGCGGTAAGGCCGTAGACCGATGAGCGCAGGTTCTCGGGCAGAGCCGCGAGGGTGGCGATGGCGCCAACGTGATTCGAAGGATTGGCGTCAGCGCGACGGAATTTGCCGATGGGAAAGCGGGGATCCCCGGTGGAAGGCGGGAGGGGTGTGGTGCTCATACACCGTCAAGGTACACAAAGACGGATGGGGCGACAAGGAGGATCGGAGAAGAGTGACGGAGGGGCGAGCATCGGAACTACGCCCCTGCCGTTCAGCCAGCGTGGTGAACCGGGTGGTGGTGACGGTGATGACGGCGGTGATGGTGCGGCTGAGCGAAAGCCGACGCTGCGAAGAGCATCACCAGGGAGAAGAGAACGACCTTTTTCATGGGCCTATCATGGCATACCCGTGCGCGAAGCCTTCATGGAAATGTGGTTAAGAATCAAAGAAGCAACTCCCATCGGTAACGAGGCCGCGAAGGGCGCCGGAACGGAGTGGGCCGGGCGTCCGCACGGCGGGAAGTTTATGCTGGAAAGAGAGACGGACGACGGGCGGGAGGATCTGTTTTGGAGCATAAGCGGTATTTTTTCGAGAAGTTTGGCATCACCGAACGGCTGCTGGAGCGCTGCCTGGGCGAGGCCCTTTCCGCCGGCGGCGATTATGCCGACCTCTACTTTGAATCGGTGGCAGCGACGTCGCTGGGGCTGGACGAGTCGATTGTGAAGTCGGCCAGCCAGGGAGTGAGCGCGGGCTGCGGGGTGCGGGTGGTGAGCGGGGAGCGGACCGGTTACGCCTACACCGACGATTTGTCGGCGGAGCGCCTGCTGCGGGCGGCGCGTACCGCGGCGCTGATCGCCAGCGGTCCGGCGAAGCAGCCGGTGCAGGGATTTACGGAAACGGAGGCGCCGAGTTTGTATCCGGCGCCGGCTGCGGAACTGGACACGGACCTGGCAGCAAAGCTGGACCTGATTACACGCGCCGATGATGTGGCGAGACGCTACGATCCGCGCATCACCCAGGTGCGCGCCAGCTATGCGGATGAGCTGCGGCGGATCCTGATTGCCGCGTCGGACGGAACTTTTGCCAGCGACACGCAGCCGCTGGCGCGGCTGAATGTTTTCGTCCTGGCGAAGGACAAGGACCGGACCGCGCGCGGGAGCGCCGGTGGCGGCGGACGCGTGGAAATCGGCTACTTTACCGGGTCAAAGGGGCCGGAGCACTTCGCGGAGGAAGCGGCGCGCACGGCCATTCTGCAACTGAGTGCGGTGGCCGCTCCCGCTGGGGAGATGGAAGTGGTGCTGGGGCCGGGATGGCCGGGCGTGCTGCTGCATGAGGCCGTCGGACATGGGCTGGAGGCGGATTTCAACCGCAAGAAGACGTCGGCCTTTGCGGGGCTGGTGGGGCGTCCTGTAGCCAGCAGCAAGGTGACGGTGGTCGACAACGGGCGGATGCCTTCGCGGCGCGGTTCGCTGAACGTGGACGATGAGGGCTCGGCGACCCAGGAGACGGTACTGATCGAGAACGGCGTGCTGAAGGGCTACCTGAGCGACAAGCTTTCCGCGCGGCTGATGGGGATTGCCAGTACCGGCAACGGGCGGCGCGAGAGCTATCAGCAGATTCCAATGCCGCGGATGACGAACACCTACATGCTGGCCGGGGACGATGCGCCGGAGGACATTATCCGCAGCGTGAAACGCGGGCTGTATGCGGTGAATTTTGGCGGCGGGCAGGTGGATATCACCAGCGGCAAGTTTGTGTTCTCGGCTTCGGAGGCGTATCTGATCGAAGACGGCAAGGTGACGGCGCCGGTGCGCGATGCGACGCTGATCGGTAACGGGCCGGAGGCGCTGAAGCACGTCTCAATGGTGGGCAACGATCTGGCGCTCGATGAAGGGATCGGCACCTGCGGCAAAGACGGGCAAAGCGTGCCGGTGGGCGTGGGCATGCCGACGGTGAAGCTGGATCGGATGACGGTGGGGGGAACGGGGCGATAGCGGACAACGAAAGTCCGTGATCTTCTGCGCAAGCTGGAGCAGGATGGTTGGTACCTTGCCCGGCAACGCGGGAGTCATCGGCAGTATAAACACGCGACCAAGCCGGGGCTGGTTACGGTCCCGGGTCATCCAGGCGATGAACTGCACCCGAAGACGCTGAACAGTATCCTGAAGCAGGCGGGGTATAAGCAATGAAGAGGCGATATCTGGTTGTCTACGAGAGTGGACCCGGAAATCTAAGCGGGTTTGCGCCGGACGTGCCGGGCTGTGGCAGCACGGGGTCCTCTCTGGAGGAAATGCGGAAAAATTTGCGTGAGGCTCTCCAATTCCATCTGGAGGGCCTTCTGCTGGATGGCCAGCCGATTCCCGCGGCGAGTACCCGCACCGTGGAGGTGCCAGATCAGGGTTTTGCTGAGTGGCTGGATGTAACTCTGCCCGTGCAGGAGCCGATCTCAGCGTGAGGGTCATCTGACGCGGATCAACGACATCCTGATGAATCTGATGGAAGCCGAACAGAGCAAGGCAGGGGAGACGAGGCGATGATGACGGAAGCTGCTACGGAGCGGGGGATCGATCTGCGGGACCTGGCTTCCGACATTGTGGCGCAGGCCCTGCGTGCGGGTGCGTCGGACGCCGAAGTGACGATTCGCGAGGGCGACGAGTTTTCGACCGCGGTGCGCATGGGCGAGGTGGAGACGCTGAAGGAGTCCGGCTCACGCGGGGTTGGCCTGCGGGTATTGCTGCAGTCGGACAACGGCTTCCGGGTGGCGAGCACATCATCGAGCGATCTCACGGCGGACGGCATCGAGCACCTGGTGCGCGGCGCGGTAGCCTTGGCGCAGGTGGCTTCGGTCGATCCTTTTGCAGGGCTGGCGGAGCGCGCGGAGTTTGGGGCGCTAAGCGGTGATTTGCAGCTTTATCACGAGGACGTTTACTCGCTGCCCACCGAGGAACGGATCGCGTGGGCCAAGCGCGCGGAGGGGGCGGCGATGGCCGTCGATACGCGGCTGGTGAACAGCGACGGCGCCAGCTTTGACGCAGCGACCGGGCGCAGGATCTTCGCCAATTCGCGAGGGTTTGCGGGGGAATATCGCTCGTCGTACTGCTCGGTTTCGGTGAGCCCTATCGCGCAGGGGAAGAACGGCGAGATGCAACGCGATTACTGGTGGTCGCAGGCGCGAGCGTTTCGGGATCTGGAGTCGCCGGAGTCGGTCGGGCAGGAAGCCGCGCGACGAACGCTGCGCATGCTGGATGCTCGCCGCGTCCCCACGCAGCAGGCACCGGTGGTGTTTGCGCCGGAGGTGGCGGGTGGTCTGGTGGGCTCGGTGTTCGATGCAGCCTCGGGGGACGCGATCTATCGCGGCGCATCGATCTTTGCCGGGAAATTGGGCGAACCGGTCGCGCATGAGTCGGTGACGATCGTGGACGACGGGACGATGCCGGGGGGATTCGGCACGTCGCCCTTCGATGCTGAAGGATTGCCGAGCCGGCGAACGGTCATCGTGGAGCGTGGGGTACTGCGCAGCTATGTTCTGAATACCTACACCGGACGCAAGCTGAACATGAAGAGCACCGGCAATGCAGGACGTGGACTGGCGGGCAATCCGTATGTCGATGCGGGGAACCTGTTTCTGGAGCCGGGGGCGACGCCGGCAGAGGAGATCGTTCGCGGCGTGGAGCGCGGGCTGTATGTGACGCGGCTGATGGGGCAGGGAGTGAACATGGTCACCGGCGACTACTCGCGTGGCGCGTCCGGACTGTGGATCGAGAACGGCGAGTTCGCTTATCCGGTGCAGGAGATTACGATCGCCGGGAACCTGAAAGACATGCTGCGGAACATCACGGCCATTGGCAGCGATCTGGTCTTTCGCAGCTCTGCGGCTTCTCCCACGCTGCGCATCGACGGAATGACGATCGCCGGAGAGTGATGCTTCCGCATCAGATCGGCTTCGAGTCCGGACAAAATCCCTGGGACGAGATTCCCGCCGCGGCTGGTGTATTTGCTCTCTTTGCCGAGGATGCGCGCGCCGAGCCGTACATCAGCCGCACACCCAATCTGCGGCGGCGAATCCGGCGGCTGCTGGATGCGCGACCGGATCAGACGAAGCGGCTGCAACTGGCAGGGCGAGTGCGGCGCATCGAGTATGCCGTTACCGGTTCGGATTTTGAAGGCTGGCTGCTGCTCTATCAGGCTTCGTGGTCGGCTTTTGGCGAACGCGCGAGAAAGCGGCTGCACCTGCGGACGCCGTCGCTTCTGCGCATGACGGTGGAGAATGCATACCCGCGGGTATATGTAACCAATCGCATTACAAAATCAGGAATGGACGATCTTTATGGGCCGTTTCCTTCACGGGCCTCGGCCGAAAAGTTCCTCGAAGACATGCTGGATTTGTTTAAGCTCAGACGCTGTTACGAGGATTTGGCTCCCGATCCGGCATTTCCAGGATGCGTGTATTCGGAAATGAAGAAGTGTCTTGCGCCCTGCTTCAAGGGCTGCACGGATGAGCGCTACGCGGAAGAGGCAGCTGCGGTGCGGGAGTTTCTGCGCACGCGGGGAGCGAGCCTGGCGCATGCGCTCGAGAAGGAGCGCGCGGCTGCGTCGGAGTTGCTGGAGTTTGAGCGCGCGGCGGAGCTGCACACGCGTCTGACAAAGGCCGAGAGTGTGGCGGCGGAGGCTCCAGAGGCGGTGCGGGCGCTGGCTCAGCTCAATGGCGTGGTGGTGCAGCCGGCAGCAGAAGGGGAGCAAGTCGCGCTGTTTCTGCTGGCGAAGGGATGTTTGCGGGGCCCCGCGTTCTATTCGGTGGCGGACATGCGTCATCCGAATGAGGCTGCGGGATCGACTTCGCTGTTTGCGCAGCCGGTGGGCGCAATGGAGGCGGTTCCGCTGGATGCGCCGGTGGTGACGGTTGCCACGCGGGATGAGCTGGAGCGGCGGCTGGAGGAAGGGCTGGCTCCGCTGCGTTTGCCGGAGAAGACGCGGGTACGGCGAGAGGCGAATCAGCAAGGCGAAGTGGCCGATACTCTTTGTCTCTTCAGCCGCTGGTTCTACCGGCCGCAGATCAAGCGGCAGGGCGAGGTGATCTTTGCCGGGGAGGATGGCGTGTTCCCGCCCCGGGCAGTGCTGCGGGCTATTTCGCGGGTGTATCAGAAGAGCCGGGTGCAGTCCTGAACGTCTGCTTTTTATTCAGTTATTCCGCTGTCAGCACGGCGACGCCGTAGCCGGGGAGATCCACGGAGCTTTCGGCCGATCCCTGGCTGCCGATGAGGTCGTGCATCGGCGAGGGCAGCGAGACGTGCTCTTCATCGGTGTTGTGGTTGATCAGGATGAGGACGGATTTCTGTCCGTTGGAGCGGCGGCAGACTTCGACGCCCGCCGGCACGTTGGCGAGGATGGGCTGGACGCCGCCTTCTTTCAGCAACTGAGTGGTGAGGCGATCGAGGGTCGCCGCGTCGAGCCATGCTCCCACATAGGTGATGCTGCCCTTGCCCACCTGGCGGGTGATGACAGCGGGCTGATCGTCGAGCCAGCCGTTGCTTTTGCCGTAACGCAGCAGGACTTTGGTTTCGGGAGACTGGGTGCTGAGCTGTTCGGCCCAGATGTTGGCCGTGCCTGAGCCGAGATCGCCGCTGACCGGCGCATTCGTATCGAGCGCGTAGAACTGATCGACGCGTCCGCCGAGGAAGTCGACGAGCGGCCCGGGCTGGCGCTCCGGCTCGAGCGCGTTGTATTCGTCCTTCATGCCGGTGCGGGGGCCCAGCAGCAGATGGCCGCCCTGGCGAACATAGGCCATGAGCCGATCGGCGATGGGCTGGGAGATGACGTTCAGCGCGGGCAACTCGACCACCTTGTAGCCGTCGAGCTTCGCGTCGATGGAGATAACATCCACGGCCTGCGATTGCTCGCGCAATGGCCGGTAGAAGGCAAGCATCTCGGCGACAGGATCGAAGGCGGCGCTGTGGCGCTGGAAGTTGATGGCCCAGCGGCTGTCGTAGTCATTCACCAGAGCCACTTCGGAATGCGGCGATGTGCCAGCGATGGCCGGTCCAGCTTTGGCAAATTCTTCGCCTACCTGCTTGACTTCGTCATAGACCGGCACGGGCGTGCCATCGGCGCCCACCAGCACACCGTGATACTCCTCCTGCCCGTTGGGAGCGCTGCGCCACTGCCAGTACTCGACCACGTCGGCGCCGTGGCCGATCGCCTGCCATGCCATGTCGCGCACCTGGCCGCGCTGGAGGGGCGTGTTGGTCTTGCGCCAGTTGACGAAGGCCGGTTCGGTTTCCATCACCCAGAAGTTTTTCTGTTTGAATCCGCGCGTAAGGTCATGACGCGCGCCATTGTCGATGTAGTCGTACTTGTCGGAGTCGATGTAGTCGTCCCAGGCGGCGATGTCGAGCACGCTGTGGACGGTGTATTCGTCGAAGCCGTCGAACCAGCCCATGGTGTTGGTGGTAATGAACTGGCGCGGGTCGGCATGCGGGCGGATGGCGGAGATCTGGTTGATGGAATAGCTCTTCCATACGTCGCTGACGAAGCGCTTCCATTCGAGCAGGAGCGCGGGGTTTTCGTCTTTCTCGCGCACGGGGATCTCGTCGAAGTTGTCGTAGGTCTGGCTCCAGTACGCTGTGGCCCAGTGCTTATTTAGATCAGCGATGGTTCCATATTTCTTTTGGAGCCACTCGTGGAACTGTTCTTTCGCCGAAGGATCGAAGGACACGTTCCCGTATTCGTTATCGAGCTGCCAGCCGACGACGTTGGGATTGTGGCCGAAGTGAATGGCCATCTGCTCGGCAATGTCGTGCGCGAGTTGGCGGTACTTCGGGTCAGTAAAGGAGAACTGGCCGCGGTTGCCGTGTTCGTCGCGTTGGCCGTTCTCATCGATGCGCAGCGTCTCGGGATATTTGGTGGTAAGCCATGCGGGAGGCGCAGCGGTGGGCGTGCCCAGCACCACGCAGATGTGGTGTTTCGCAGCGAGCGCGATGGCGCGGTCGAGCCAGCCGAAGTCGTAGTGGCCCTCGGAGGGTTCCATGGCGCTCCACGCGAATTCGCCAACGCGCACCACGTCGATGTGGGCGGCTTCCATCAGCGCCAGGTCTTTATCCCAGCGCGACTCGGGCCACTGTTCGGGATACCAGGCAGCGCCCACCAGCAGCGGCGGCTTGTCGGTGTAATTAGTGGCCTGGGCAGGAAGGCGGGCGCCGGTGAGGGTGAGCATTCCGATGAAAGCGATTGCAGCAAAGCGGAACGAACGATTCATCTTAAACTTCCTTCCTGCCAGACGATCAGGGTGAATTGGCGCGGCGGTTCAGTTGCCATTGCACGGCGCGAGAGCCCATGCGGATCGGCGCGCCGGACCGATCGAAATAGCGCGCGAAATTGGAGTGTAGACTACCCGCTCCTCGAAAACGGCGGAGACGGTGGGCGAGGTTCACGACAGTAACGGATGGTTTGGCTGCGAGACCAGACAAAGACGGACGGAGAGGACGACCAGGGTGATCCAAAGCAGGTCGGCGCCGAGCAGATGCATCATCTGCAGCCACGTGGGGGTGAGCAGCGCGATATCCGCGAGGCCCAGCACGTACTGAGCGCCGAGCAGCAGAAGCAACAGGAAGCCGAGGCGGCGATCAGCAGGCCGGCGGAGGCTGCGGAGCACCAGCCAGCAGATGAATGCTCCGGCTATGAAGCTGAGAGCCGGATGCACCCAGCGAATGCGCAGCAGCCACGAGGAGCCCGCGGAGAAATCCTGAGCGAGGGCGCTCAGAAGGTTATGTGCGGGATAGAGAGTGTCGCCGAGAGCCGCGAGCGATCCGCTGACGCCGACGACGAGCGTGGCGGCAAGGCCGGTGAGCGCGAGGCCCGCAGATCGTAATGCAACAGAGCCGCGCATGGCTCCTTCGCCGCGGGAGAGAAAATGCGCCGTGAGTGCCAGCGCCGCCAGCAACAGCAGGGTGTTGGTGAAGTGCAGGCCGAGGTAAATGGCGCGGATGGGCGAGTGGTTATTGGCGACCAGCCCCAGTTCGACCAGCAGCGCGCCGAGCAGCGCTTCGATGAAGGTGAAGAAGAGGATCGCAACCACGCCGGCGCGCGCCAGATGACGGCGGGGTACGGTGGCAAAAACCCAGACGAAGAGGGTGAGAACGCAGACCAGGTCGATGCCGCTGGTCACACGATGGGACAACTCGATGAGCGTGGCGATGGCGGGATGATGCACGACCAGGGTCCCGTCGCACAGCGGCCAGTGCTCGCCGCATCCGCCGCCGCTGCCGGTGGCGCGCACCGCCGATCCCCACACGATGACCGCCACGTTGTACGCCAGAACACCCCAGGCGAAGCGCCTCAGAGCGGGCGAGGGAAGAGCGGTGCGCGGGGGTGCAGCGGGAATGGTGGCGGGAGGCGTCACGAAGGTATGCAGTTCGATTTTAGCGCTGTGAGCACAACTCTTTGCGCGCGGGAGGAATCCTCAAAAGATATGAAGATCAATCAGCAATGGATGACGGCGCTGCTTGGCGCCGCGCTTATCGCGACCCCGGGATTGGCGATTGGGCAGCCGCAGACCGATCAGGCTCCTTCGGCGCAGCAGGACACGCGAAGTGCTGGGCAAGACATGCACGACGCGGGCAGAGACACCGGGAATGCCGCGAAAGATGCCGGGCACGGTGTGAAGAAGGGCACGAAGAAGGCGTATCACTCGACAAAAAAAGGCACCAAAAAGGCCTGGCACAAAACGAAGAACACGACCAACGGCGCGGTGAACGGTGGCAAAGAGGGCGCGAAGCAGCCGGATTAAAAGATCTGGCCGCCGCAGGTCAAGTGGAGTTGAGCAGTATGGGTGAATCGGGAAGGCGCATGGCCTTGTGGCCTGCGCCTTTTCTGTTTCAGCCGAAGCTGTGACCGGATGATCCAGAACCTTTGCGGGCCCAAAGGCCTCGAATTGCGAATCATTTCCACGGTCTGAAGAGCTGGCGGAAAGGTCGATTCGAGGGGGAATCATCCCTCGAGCGTTAAAGCCCGGCTGCCTTTGAGCCACTGGCAGCACCACTGAAGAGCCTGCGAAAAAACAGATCTCAGCAGCGCGAAGATTCCATATCGCAGAGATTTCACGTCCTGGGCATGTTCCCTGGCCCGTTACCGGCGGCTGTTCGAAAGATCGGGCCGCACGTGGAGGACCAGGGCGGCAATTCGAATTCCCTGATATCAGGTCTGGCTGACTGAGCAAGGGGCCGAGCTATCGAACTATTGGACCTTCGCCTGGGTTGCCGAGCGAAACATCTCTGCCATGTGTTCACGCCCATTCTATCCAGCGCGGATATTGAGTTGTGGGCGACTCGGCAAGTTTGCGCCGCGGGGCACCGCGATAGCGCCAACGGTGCGAGTTGCCGGTTATACCGGCAACAAACAAAAAATGTCATCCTGAGCGAGTGAGATTTATTTTGTAGACTGCTGATTCAACACGCAATAATTACATGCATTTTGACTGTGCAGGAACTGTGCAGGCAATTGTAGACTCTTGGCCAATTTTCGGTACCAGGCGCCCTTTCGAACGCAGTGGCACATATGTTCCCTATGCTTCGCGATCCCACCAGCCCCGCGGCCGAATTAAAGCCTGGATGGCAGACGCGCGGTGCGACGGACACGGCTGAGTTCATCGCTGAAAATCCTTTGCGGATGATACAGCGGAAAGTGCGCGAAGCACCTCCTTTTTTCGGACCCGCCACTTGCAGACCGCGTTCTCTGTGGTCTAGTCACGTCTTCATTCGCCGTTCTTGTCTGGCAGCCGTACCTCATCTGATCGTCGAAAACCGTGAGCGCCATTGGCTAATTTACGCCGAACTTCGATGCGGTGTGGGCAGAAGTGGCGGTTGCGGTGGGACAGCGCAGGTGGTTCCCCCGATGTGAGGGAAGCGCTTTCCGGCGCAGCTCGTGCGGATTTTAAGTCCGCTGCGTCTGCCGATAAACTACTGATAAAAATAGATTAAAAACGATATTTGTATGAGATGTGCAATTGAATGTGTAAATGTTCTACTCTTTGCGGAGTTGCTGCTTTCCTCCTAGGTCGGCGATTCCTCAACACTGGTCGACATTTCAGTACCGATCAGGGCTCAATGAGCGCATTGGCGATAATGCATCAACTGAGAATCTCGAATCTTGGTTTGGAACTGCCGCGCTCTTTATGCGTGATGGCCCCCGTTATTTCTCCGGCAGGCGACTCGAAATGAATAGTGATATCAGGCCAGCAGCAGGAGGATCCATGTTGGCGAGCACGATTACAACATAGCCAGGAGCTGGGCAGACCTCAAGATCACCATTCATTCCGATTGAGCCGCCACTGTGGCCGTAGCAGTGAATTCCATTGATCGAACCAGCTGGGAAATCGGTTCCTAACAGCAACTCAGTAAAGGTAGCATTCAGCAGCTTGTTTTGTTGTACTGCATTCGCGAAGCTCAAAAGATCCTCCACAGTGGAGTAGCCACCGCCTGCCGAGGTTCCGCGATAGGGTAGCATCCCTGTATTAGGTCGCAAGCCATTCGCCGCGCCCGTCGCCGTATATCCGATACTCAGGTCTGGTATGTCATGGTCTTCCGGCTCTGAGCCCGTAGAGGTCATACCTGCTGGGAGGTAAACGTGCTCGCGGACGTAGTCGTAATAACTTTGACCGCTCACCTTTTCGACAATCAAACCGAGCAGAATGAAGCCGTAGTTGCTGTATTCAAATCGGCTTCCAGGCTCGAAAACAGGACCACGATTCCCATAAAGCTGCACATAATCCTGTAGGGTTCGCAACTCAAGCCTGTGAGCGTCAAATTCAGGACCAAAGATATCGCCCGTACCGCCCTTATGGGTTAAGAGATGGCGGATGGTGACCTTAGTCGCGATGTCCTGGTTGGGATAGTCCGTGAGATATTTTCCTACCGGGTCGTCGAGGTCGAGCTTACCCTGTTGTGCAAGCTGCACGATTGCTGTCGCGGTGAACATCTTATTCATCGAACCGATGCGGAAGCGCGTCTCGATCGTGTTGGGAACCTTGCGCTCCCGATCTGCAAATCCGTATGCTTGGGCAAAAATCGGCTTGCCATTGTGAGCTATGAGCACAGCGCCCGCAAAGCGGGCGGACGCCGCGTCCTGAGTAAGTTTCTGCCGCGTAGCTGAGATTAATTCGCGCTCGCTCAGATGCGGAGCTCCTGCGCCGAGCACTGGAGGATGCGTCTGCGCGAGGCAATCGATGGAAAACCCGGTGTCGATGGCTAGTGCAAGGACGGCGGTCAGGATGAAGCTAGTTTTTTTCCGAGGTTCATGTAATACGTAATAGAGGTTCATCCGTCAGTCTCCCTCGTAGACAACTACAAGTTTCAGATCTATGTGCCGTAACCGTATCCAGCCACGTTCCAGGCAGACGCCGATCCGGGCTGATGCGCGACGATTTGGCGTCAATCAGATCTCATTCTTCGCGGAGTGTCTGCATGGGCTGGACCGCTGCCGCACGTTCGGCGGGGAGCAAACTGGCGATCATCGTGATTGCCGTCATGCCGGCCATGGCGACCAGGAGAACGACCGGATCGGTGGGCTTGAGACCAAAAAGCAGCGTCTGGACGGCGCGGCCTGCGGCGACAACCAGAAGGATTCCTGCGGCCAGGCCGATGGCCAGGAGCATGAGGGCTTCGCGCATCATCATGAACAGAATGCGTGCGCGAGTTGCGCCCAGTGCCATGCGCACACCGATCTCGCTGCGGCGGCGGATGACCATCCACGACATGATTCCGTAAAGGCCGACGGTGGCAAGGAGCGCGGCGAGCACTCCATAAAATCCGGAAAGCGAGGCCATGAGACGCTCGCGCCCGATGCTTTCAAGAATGGAGCCACGCAGCTCGCTGAACTGCAGCACGATGCCGGGGCTGAGATTGGCGGCTGTGTTTTTCAGCGAACCAATCAGGGCGGGAACCGAGTCGCCGGAGCGGATGACGAAGGTGGAATCGAGATCAGGCTGTACATCCTGATCCTGATCGACAAAGACCAGAGGGCTCAAATGCTCGCGGAGGCTGAAATACTTCGTATCGCCTACCAGTCCAATCACCTGATAAACGTTGTCGGGCTTGCCGCCATCCTGCTGGACGCCGAAGGTCCGGCCGATGGGATTGCCGGCGCCGAGAAACGCCTTCGCGAAGGCCTGGTTCACCAGAGCAACGCGGGGTGCGGTAATGGTGTCTGAGTCTGTGAAAGTTCGGCCGGCAATGAGCGGGATTTCGAGGGTCCGGAAATATTCGGAGGTGACCTCACTGAAGTTGGAGAGCCTGCGCCGGACCTCTGTGCTGGGTACATCGATGTACTCGTTCCAGCCATTGCCACTAAGCGGCACGATATTGGTTTGCGCGGCGGCGATCACGCCAGGCGTAGCGCTGACCTGGCGCAGCAGCTCGCGTTTGTACGCGAGGCGCCGCTCGACGGGCAGTTTGAGAGATGAGAAGTCGAAGTCGGCGACCAGGATCTGGCGCGGCTGGAAGCCTGGGTTGACGCTGACCAGGTTCTGGAAGGTGCGGACGAACAGCAGAGCCGTGGCAACGAGAACAAGAGATAAGGCGACCTGAGAGACGATGAGCGAGCGCCGGAGGGCAAAGCGGTCGCGGCCGCCCGCCTGGCCGCGGCCACTGCTGCGCAGAACCGAGGCGGGCTGGGCACGCGAAGCCTGCAGAGCGGGAGCGATGCCGAAAAGCAGGCAGGTAAACAACGCGAGTCCCGCCGTGAAGGCAAGCACACGCCCGTCGGGAGTGAGGGACAGGAAGACGGAATTGTTGCCGGTGCTGATGCCGGCGATGAGGGCGCGGCCAAGAACCTGCGCGAGCGCGGCGCCGACAGCGGCGCCAAGAAACGCGAGCAGAAGACTCTCCACCAGCAATTGACGGATGAGTCGGGCGCGCGATGCTCCGAGACTGACGCGCAGGGCCATTTCACGCTGGCGAACACCGGCGCGTGCGAGCATAAGATTGGCGAGATTGGCACAGGCGATAAGCAGGACGAGAGCCGAAATCGCGAGCAGCAGCCAGAGCGGTTCTTCATACGCTTTGCGGAGCGGCGATTCGCCAGTGGCGGCGGGCAGAGCGCGCATGCTGAAGCGCAGGTAGTCTTTGCGGGCGAGCGCGTCGTATTGAGAAGGCAGCGTGGCGGCGAAGATGCCGGGTGAGATGGCGGCGAGGTCCGCCGAGGCGCGATCGAAGGTCCAGCCCGGGGCCAGGCGTCCGATGGCGTCGAGCCACCACGTGATTGGACTATTCGTCCATGGAGCGTCCGCATGCAGGACCGGCTCGCTGCATAAGGGGAGGGCCACATCGAAGCTGCGGCCGACCTCCAGGCCGGCGAACGTGGCAGGAGTTACACCGATAATCTGCAGAGGGTGCTGGTCGATCGAGATCTTTGACCCGATCGCGTCCGCACGGCCGCCAAAGCTGCGCTGCCAGAATGCATAACTGAGGACAGCGCCCTGAACGCCGCAGCCAGTGTAGTCATCGCTGGGCGCAAAAAGACGCCCGAGTGCAGGAGTCATCTCCAGGACGCCGAAGAAAGCGCCGCTGACCCACATGCCATTGGCGTAATGGGCTTCCCCTCCGTTGCCCAGATCGAATTGTTCGGTGCTCCACGCGGCGATCGAGGAAAAGGCTTGCTGATGCTGACGCAGCTGTTCCCATTGCGCCGTCGAGAATGTCTTCTGACGGGCAACCGTGGTCCCGATTCTGCCCTCATGGACCAGGTCGATGTTGGCCAGCTGCTGCGGAGCGCGAACCGGCAGCGTGCGTAGCACCACGGCATCGATGAGCTGGAAGATGGCAGTGTTGGCTCCGACGCCGAGTGCCAGGGAAAGGATGGCGACGCACGCGAACACGGGATTGAGGCGCAGCAGGCGCGCGGCGAGGCGGAGATCGCGACCCAGGCCGGAGAGGAATTTCTCCCGGTCGAGGGCGCCAAGGGGATGAGACGGAGGCGCAGAACGGAAGACAGGCCGTAGCTCTGCTGAAAGCCGATCGGGGCCAAGTTCTTCGAGGACCCGACGCTGGGCTTCGGCGGCAGCCAGGCCCAGGGATCGCAATTCGTCAAAACGCTCGCTTGCATGCTGGGCGAGTTCTTCGACGATAGCCTGCTCACGACCCGGGTCGAGGTTCAGGCTGGCGAGGGCGCCCCGGACATCGCGTCGCCAGTCAGGCATGTTCCGCTCCGGTGATGCGGTTGATGGCATGGACAAACTCGCGCCACGTGCTGCGCTGCTGCTTGAGCACTTTTCTGCCCTCGGAGGTGAGGCGATAGTAGCGGCGGCGACGTTGTCCGGCCTTTTCCACCCACCGCCCATCGAGGAAGCCGCGCTTTTCGAGGCGGTACAGGAGTGGATAGAAGGAGGCGACATGGAAAATCAGAACGCCCTCGGAACGCTCCTGGATGAGCTTGCTGATTTCATAGCCGTGGCGAGGACGGTGCTCGACGAGGGACAGGATGAGGAGCTCCGCGCTGCCTTTCTTCAGTTCGCGATCGAAGACTGCCTCTGACATATATGTCATAGCCACATATCTAGCGCACAACCCTACAGGTTGTCAAATGACAAGAACAGGCCAACGCGCTCATCAAGTTGGTAAACGGCTCGTTCAAGCCGTCAGTTTATTTGGCGATTGGGCGCTCATCGATAATTGCGTGGCATTCTGCGAACCGGCCCGACGATCTTTTTGTGGTTGGCTGACTG